>QFCS01000332.1_pt1 | contig 41309 bp, 45 predicted proteins | sample 3576561 | NCBI WGS metagenome assembly QFCS01 | reverse complement strand
GGGGGAGGGGGACTTTGCGGCCGCCATGCCGCGTAAAATCGCCAACGATTGGTGCCCGGCAGGCATGCAAGCGGGTCCCCCTCCCCCTTGTGGGGAGGGGTTAGGGGTGGGGGTACTGCGCCACCGAACGTCATATGCGATAGCTCTGCCGTCGAACGGGGGAGAGGTGGATCGCGTAGCGAGACGGAGTGGGGGTCGACCGCCACACGCGACCGTGCTGCCGTCAAGGAAGGTGCGACGGGGCGCGGCATCGCGGGCGAAATCCGGAGCCGCCCAATGAACGCGCCCGTGAAGGAGCCGCAGGCCGACGGCGAGCGGCGGGCGCGCAAGGCGTCGAAGGAGACGCGGCGTCAGCAGTTGATCGAGGCGACGATCGATTCTCTGGCGAAGCGCGGTTATTCCGAGACGACGATGGCCGACGTCGCCGACGGCGCCGGGCTGTCGCGCGGCATCGTCAACTTCCATTTCGAGAGCAAGGAAAAGCTGCTCGTCGCCACGCTGCAATACATGGCCGACGAATATTCGGCGCATTGGCGCGCTGCCTTGCTGAAGGCCGGACCCGACCCGGCGCGGCAGCTTTCGGCGCTGGTGATGGCCGATTTCGACCGCGCCGTCTGCAACAAACGCAAGCTGGCGGCGTGGTGCGCCTTCTGGGGCGAGGCGAAGTCGCGCCCGACCTACCAGGTGCTGTGCGGCGCCAACGACGAAGCCTACCAGAACGTCTTCATCGACCTGTGCCGGCAGCTCAAGGCAGGCGGGAGCTACGACTTCGATGCGTTTTCGACCGCGCTGGGGCTGAGCTCGATGCTGGAAGGGCTGTGGCTGCGGCTGATGATGGGCACCGAAAACGTCAGCCGCGAAAGCGCCCGCCATGCGGCATCCGACTTTCTCGCTTCGGTGTTTCCGCGGCATTTTCGGCGCGAGACGGTACCGGCGGGAAGGTTGGCCGATGCGACGTGACAGCATGCATGGTCGACCCCCACTCCGTCTCGCCCGTTGGGCGAGCCACCTCTCCCCCGTTCGACGGGGGGCTATCGCACATGATGTATTTCGCGAAGTTCGGCGGCGCCTTACCCCCACCCCTAACCCCTCCCCACAAGGGGGAGGGGGACTTTGCGGCCGCAATGCCGCGCAAAACCGCCGACGATTGGTACCCAGCATACACGCAACAAGATCCCCCTCCCCCTTGTGGGGAGGGGTTAGGGGTGGGGGTACGGCGCCCGCGACGTCATATGCGATAGCCCTGCGTTCGACGGGGGAGAGGAAACGCCAATCGCCAACGTCATCCCGGCCGACCGGAGGGTGCTTCCAGCGCAGAGGTTACCGAATGGGTCCCGGACAGCCTCCGCTTCGCTCCGGCTTCCGGGATGACGCGATTGCCAGAGACGATCGCCTGCAACGGGGCGACTGAACCAATAAGAAACCGACAGAGGATGGAATCATGAAAACCCTAACCCGACGCGTGGCACTCACGCTGGCACTTGGCACGGCGCTTTCGACGGCCGTGCCGCTGATGACGGCGGCGGAGGACGCCGAGCTGATCGTGTTCGACTGGTCCGGCTACGAGGTTCCGGAATTCCATCCGAAATACATCGAGAAATACGGCGACTCGCCGACCTTCACCTTCTTCGGCGACGAGGACGAGGCGTTCGAGAAGATCCGTTCGGGCTTCAAGACCGACCTGGCGCATCCCTGCTCGCAGACCGTGGTGAAGTGGCGCGAGGCCGGGCTGCTGCAGCCGCTGGACACCGCCAAGATCAAGGGCTGGAGCGACCTCAACCCGAAGATCGCCGGCATGAAGAACATGGTCACGTCCGAGGACGGCCAGGTGTGGTTCATGCCGTGGGAGTGGGGCAGTTCGCTTCTGACCTACAACACCGAGAAGGTCGGCGAGGCCGACGTGCAGTCGATCCGCTCGCTCGCCGATCCGAAATTCAAGGACCGCGTGTCGATCGGCGACAGCGTCGACGACGCCTATGCGCTGGCCTCGCTGGCGATCGGGCTGAAGGACTGGACACAGATGACCGACGCGCAGTTCCAGGAGGCGTCGGCCTTCCTGCGCGAGGTGCACAAGAACGTGCGGCTGTACTGGACCGATACGACCGAGATCGTGCAGGCGCTTTCCAACAACGAGATCGACCTGGCCTGGGCGTGGAACGACGCGGCGGTGCAGTCGGCGGCCGCCGGCGCGCCGATCGCGAGCAAGCGCGATACCAAGGAGGGCACCTCGACCTGGGTGTGCGGCTATGTGCGGCTGAAGGACGCGCCGGGCAGCGAGGAAAAGGCCTACGAGTTCCTGTCGGACATCAACGACGATCCGCGCGTCGCCAGCTACCTGTTGAGCGACTGGGGCTACGGCCATGCCAACGCCAAGGCGATGGCGTCGATCGACCCGGCGGTGCTGCAGGAAAAGGGTTATGCCGACGTCGACAAGTTCGTCGACAACACGCTGTTCCAGTCGCCGGTGCCGGCGGACCTGAAGCTTCGCATGATCGCCGAGTTCGAGAAGATCAAGGCGGGATACTGAGCAGGCCCGGCGACGCCGGTGCACGCTGCCTGCCGGCCGCTTTGCGGCGCGGGGCGGGGAAATCCCGGCCTCGCATCGACGGTGGGCGGCGGGCGAAAGCGCCTGCAACGACGGGCGTTTTCCGGCTTGCGGCTTCGCCGATCGACGGTTATAAGCCCGCGTCTGGTCGCGGAGTGTAGCGCAGTCTGGTAGCGCACATCGTTCGGGACGATGGGGTCGCAGGTTCAAATCCTGCCACTCCGACCAGTTTTTCCAGCAAGGCGGTGAGCGTTTTTCCAGGGCGACGGGCCCGGAGACGCGCCGGGTCGCGCGGGCGAGACAGGCCGCGCCGGCGGACGGGCTCGGGCATGCGGCCCTTCCAGATCGTCGCCGGCGTGTCGCGGTCCGCGGCGCGCACGCTCTGCACAAAAACTGCACCGGATTCCTGAACATCTGCTCGAATCGTCCATGCTCTCTGCCTGGCCGGCCGTCATGACGGTCGCATGCAGACGATACGACATGACCGCGCGGCAGCCGCGCTACCGCTTCCCAAAAGACTCCGGGCCGACGGGTGGTGGCTGGTGGATGCGCCGGTGCGCGAGGCCGTCGTCCTGGCCTTCGGGCGCCCGCCGGCGCGGGCGGACGAGCCGGGCGCGGCGGGGGACGGCCAGGCATGACCCGGCTCCCGATGAGGCCGACCCTTTCGGCGAAGGCAGGCGCGGCGCTGCTGTTGACCGGGGCCGCCGATTTTCTGTTCTTCGAACAACCGGTCGGCATCTCGCTCGTGTTGTTCGGATGCCTGATGGTCGCCGCGCTCGCCGCCGCCCATCCGGAAGCGGCGGCGCGGGCTGCCCGACTGCACGCCGCGATTGCCGCGGCCGCGCTCCTGCCGCTCGTCGAAAACGTCAGTGTTGTTTCGGCGGCGGTCGCGGTCTCCGGCCTGTCCGCTTTCGCCCTGTCGGTCTCCGGGCGCTTGCGGTCCGGTCCGGCCAACATCGCCAGGCAGGTGGCCGCCCTTCTAGCCACCGCGCCGTTTCGGTTGCCGCGGGACGTCATGCGCTCGCGCAAGGCCGCCGCCCGGGCACTTCATCCCCATGCGCGCTTTAGCGCCATCGCTGTGTGGACGCTGCCGGTCGTGCTGGGCACGGTGTTCCTGCTGCTCTTCGGCGTGGCCAATCCCGTCATCGACTACTGGATCTCGCTGATCGATCCCTGGCTCGTTCTCGATCTGCTGGATGCCTGGCGTATCGCCTTCTGGCTGGCCGTCGCGGCCCTGGTGTGGGCGCTGCTCAGGCCACGGCTGCCGAAATGGCTGCACCGTTTGCCCGTGAGGCCGGCGGCGCTCATTGCCCCGGCGAGGCCCGGCAGGACGCCCGGCGCGTTTCGCGACCTGATCTTCGGCCGTGCCGCGATCCTGCGCGCGCTCGTCGTGTTCAACGCGCTGTTTGCGGTGCAGACCGTGCTCGACGGGTCCTATCTGTGGGCCGGCGTGGCGCTGCCGAACGGCCTCACCTATGCCAGCTATGCGCATCGCGGCGCCTATCCGCTGATCGTCACGGCATTGCTGGCCGCTATCTTCGTGCTCGTGACCATGCGGCCGGACGGCGAGATGTCGGCCAACCGCCCGATCCGCGTATTGGTGTATCTGTGGATCGCGCAGAACGTGGTGCTGGTGGTCTCGTCGATGCTGCGGCTCGATCTTTATGTCGGCGTCTATTCGCTGACCTATTGGCGCGTCGCGGCCTTCATCTGGATGGGCCTGGTCGGCGCCGGCCTCGTCCTGATCATGGCCCGCATCGCCCTGCGGCAGGGCAACGACTGGCTGCTGGACGCCAACCTGCTGACACTTTCGGCGGTGCTCTACGCCTGCTGCTTCGTCAACTTTGCCACAATCATCGCCGACTACAATGTCGCGCACAGCCGCGAAGTCGACGGCAAAGGAGGGACATTGGACCTGGGCTACCTCGCTTCGCTGGGACCATCGGCGATCCCCGCGATGGATTTTTTGCTGAGCAGCGTCGGGGGCGCCGACCCGGTCATGGATCGGACGGTCCGTGCGGGGCGGGTCTACGAAAAAGCCGTGTTCCTCGACAGGCGGCGCAACTGGCGTTCCTGGACCTTCCGCGACTGGCGGCTGGCGCGCTACCTCGACAGTCACCCGGAGCCGGTCCAGCCGGCGCCGTTCCCCGTTCAATAGGCATATCATGCCAAGCCATATCCTTGTCGCCGACGACGATCCCCATATCCGCGACGTCATCTGCTTTGCCCTGGAGAAAGCGGGGCTGACCAGCGACGCGGTCGCCGACGGCGCGGCGGCGCTGCGGCGATTCGAGCAGAACCCCGCCGACCTCATCGTGCTCGACGTCGGCATGCCGGAAATGGACGGGCTGGAGGTCTGCCGGCAGCTGCGTCGCAAATCGGACGTCCCGATCCTGTTCCTGTCCGCGCGCGACGAAGAGATCGACCGCATTCTCGGACTGGAGATGGGCGGCGACGACTATGTGACGAAACCGTTCAGTCCGCGCGAACTGGTGGCCAGGGTGAATGTCATCCTGCGGCGCTTCGGCTCCGCCAAGCCGCAAGTTCCCGAGCCCGAAGCGCTCCGTCATGGCCTGCTCGCGCTTCATCCCGCGCAACGGCTGGCCTGGTTCGGCGATCGCGAGGTCCATCTCACCGCCCTGGAGTTCGCCATCCTCGCCAGCCTGATTGCGAGGCCCGCCCATGTCCTGAGCCGCGGCCAGTTGCTGGACCGGAGCTATCCAGCGAACATGCACGTCTCGGACCGGACGATCGACAGCCACATTCGCAACATCCGCGCCAAGTTCGCCGCGGCCGGTTGCGCGGCGGCGATCGAGACCGTGCATGGCGTCGGCTTCCGTCTCGGACGATGCGGCGCGTGAAGGACAAGTGGCGCCCCCCGGTCAGCCTTGTCGTGCTGGCCATCCTGCTGACGGTCATGCTGCTGCCGCTTGCCGGGCTGGCGTCCTATCAGATGTTCGAGAACCGGTCTCTGGGCAGTACCGGCGCAGGTCCGATCTCCCGCAGCGCGATCGTCGCCGCCGTCATCGTGTTCGGCGTGACCCTGCTGATCGGCTTCGTGTTCGTGCGCGCCGTCACCCGTCCGATCTACGAGCTGATGGAGCGGACGACACGCATCGCCGCCGGCGACGGCACCGCCATTCGCCCGCTCGTCCATCACGGCACGCGGGAAATGGCGGCGCTGTCCGAGGCCTTCCTGGACATGGCGCGCAAGCTGCAGGCCCGTTCGGATACGATCCGGACGTTCGCCACGCATGTCTCGCACGAACTCAAGTCACCGCTGACGGCGATCCAGGGCGCGGCCGAGCTGCTGCGCGACGCCGGCGAGGACATGGATCCGGCCACGCGAACACGATTCCAGAACAACATCGTAGCCGACGCCGAAAGGCTGAACCAACTGGTCCGCCGCCTGATCGAGCTGGCCCGCGCCGAAAGCACGGGCGCGGCCGACGAAACGACGTCCCTCGAGGAAATCCTGGACAGGCTTAGGCCGGAGGGCGGCCTCGTAGCGGCGGTCGACGCCGGCGCGAAGCTGCGCTTCAAGATGTCGCCGGAAAACGCAACGATCCTGTTTGCCAACCTTTCCGACAACGCGGCCAGGCATGGCGCCAGTCGCTTCGTGCTGAGCGCGTATCACGCGGACGGTCTCGTCAGCATCACCGCATCCGACGACGGCGCCGGCATCTCTCCCGACAATCGCGATCGCGTCTTCTCGCCCTTCTTCACCACGCGGCGCGAAAGCGGCGGCACCGGCATGGGGCTCAGCATCGTGGCGGCGATGGCGAAGGCGCATGACGGCGCCATCCGGCTGGTCGATACGGAACAGGGCGCAGCGTTCGAGGTCCGGATACCGTCGGCATAACTGCTTGAGACGTTCGTGCCGCTCTGTCGCCGACGCCATGCTCGCGAAGGTTTGATCGGCGGCGCGGCGATCCGGCGGCCTGTTCGATAGCCAAGGGGGCAGGGTTGTCCGCATAGTGCGCGGGCGTTCATCGAGGCCCCGCCCGCCATGCCGCTTCGCCTGTTTGCCACGCTTGTTTTCCTGCTGTTTTCGCCTCTCGTCGCAGCGGCGCAGGACGCGCCGGTTCCGAGCAGATGCATGGCGATCGCGCAGGCTTTGCCGGGCGTGACCTACGCCGCCTTCACGCCGGCGCAGGCGGGCGGCGAGGGCGAGGTCGTCATCACTTATGCCGGCCACTCGACCTACCTGATCGACACGCCGGGGGGCGTGCGCATCGCCACCGATTTCAGCGGCGTCTACGGCGGCAATCCGCCGCCGCGCGTCGCCACCATGAACAAGGCACACCGGACGCATTTCACCAGTGAGCCCGACCCGGCGATCGAGCACGTGCTGCGCGGCTGGAACCCGGAGGGCGGGCCGGCCCGGCACGCCGTCGTGGTCGACGACGTATACGTCCGCAACGTGCCGACCGACATCCGCACCTGGGGCGGCGATCTCGAGCGCGACGGCAACTCGATCTTCATCTTCGAGGTGGCGGACCTGTGCATCGGCCATCTCGGCCATTTGCATACGCGGCTGAGCGACCAGCAGTTCGGCGCGATCGGCCGGCTCGACGTGGTGATGGTGCCGGTCGACGGCGGCATGACGCAGTCGCTCGACGGCATGAGCGAGATCACCGCGCGGCTGCAGTCGTCGATCGTGCTGCCGATGCACCGGCATTCGACGCCGATGGCGGAGTTCCTCGGGCTGATGGGCGACCGCTTCGCCGTCGATTTCCGCGACAGCCGCTCGCTGACGGTGTCGCTGCGCAACCTGCCGGACCGGCCGACCATCGTGGTGCTGAACGGGGTGTGACGCCGCATCACGCAATGCCGACGGTTGTTGGTTGACGCGCCGGCGCTGCCCCTCATCCCCCTGCCGGGACCTTCTCCCCGCACGCTGGGAGAAGGGGGCTGTGGTGATGATTTCGCTCAGCGTTCGAGGTCGGCCTTCAGCCGGTCGACGATCGATAGGGCGTGGGCGGCGTATTCGCTGATCCAGCGGTCGTGGATACGTTTGATCGGCAGTGCGCTGAGGTGGTTCCAGCGCTCCCGACCCTCGCGCTTGACGATGATCAGCTCGGCCTCCTCCAGCACCTTCAGATGCTGCATGACCGTGCAGCGGTCGAGTTCGGGCAAGGCCTCGCACAGCATGCCGGTGGTCTGCGGCGCTTCCTTCATGCGATCGAGCAGGGAGCGCCGGTGGCTGTTGGCCAACGCCTTGAAAACGCCGTCGTCGTTGAGGTCGCTTGACATGTTATAAATTTATAACATATGGTCGAGCCAATCAAGCAAGGAGCTGTGGATATGTCCCTCGGTTTCAGGATTTCCGGCCGCATCGCCAAGCCCGTCGACCAGGTGTTCGACGCCGTCGTCAACCCGGACAAGCTCAGCGGCTATTTCACCACCATCGGCGGGGCGAGCGCGCCGCTGGTCGAAGGCACGACGGTGACCTGGTGGGGCGACATCCCGGTCGAGGTCGACGAGATCAGGCAGCAGGAGCGCATCGTGCTGCGCTGGAACGCCAGCGTTCCGGCCGGGGCGCCGGCTTACAAGACCCGTATCGAGATGAAATTCGACGCGCTCGACGATGCCGCGACCATGGTGACCATCGCCGAGTCCGGCTGGGCGGAGGACGATAACGGCCGCGGCAAATCCTACCTGAACTGCGAGGGCTGGACGCAGATGTTGTGCTGCATGAAGGCCTATCTCGAATACGGCATCAACCTGCGCGAGGGTTATTATCGCTCGGAGATGCGCGGCGAGCCGGCGCGCGAGGACAATATCTGAGCCGGCCAGGCATGGGCGCGGTGAGGCCGCCCTTCACACTACCCAGGGAGCTTGCCATGACCGCAGCCATCAAGGGTGGCATCAACATCGCCATGAAGGTGCCGAGCCACCAATACGAGGCGACCATACGCTTCTATCGCGACGTGGTCGGCCTGAAGCCGTTCGACGCAAAGGCGCCGGCGATCGGCTTCGAGCTCGGCCCGAACCGGCTGTGGATCGACGAGGACCCGACGATGAACCAGGCCGAACTCTGGCTGGAACTGTTCACCGACGACCATAAGGGCGCGCTGCGGCACTTCGAGGATGCCGGCGTCGTGCGCTGCGATGCGATCGAGCCGCTGGGCGAGGGTTTTCGCGGCGGCTGGATCATGAACCCGGCCAACATCGTCCACATGGTGCGCGAGCCGGACGCCTGGTGACGAACGCGGAGGGCTGTTTCGCGATCGATCGGGCGATTGTCTAGCTGGCGCCCAGCCGCAGCACCGTCTTGCCGGCACCATCGAGCAAGGTCAGCCTCGGGCCGTCCCATGTCCAGCTTCTGATCTTTTCCAGCGTCTGGAAGAACCTGGCTTCCTGGTTCGAAATCTCCGGCTCGCACATCATCCGGGTAGCGGCCGCCGGTCCGAACGAAATAGCGTCGCCTTCGACCTTCACCGAACCGGTGAAACGATTGCAGCCGCCCGAGCCGGTGGCGCGGCCGTCGGTGCCGATGGCGATCGTCACCTCGGCTTTCGCCGAAGCGGGCTCTCCGTCGATCGCCTCCACACGCCATTGGCCGAACGGCCCGTCCGGCGGCGCGTCGGCCATGGCCTGGCCGGCCGCGATCAAGCCGGCGGCGAACAAGGTGAAGCCACGCCTGTTCATTTGCCGTGCCCTCCGCCCTGTTTGCGCCGCCGCCGCGCCAGCATGTTGAGACCCTCGACCAGCGCCGAAAAGCCCATGGCGGCGTAGATATAGCCTTTCGGCACGTGGTAGCCCATGCCGTCGGCGATCAGCGTCATGCCGATCATCAGCAGGAAGCCCAGCGCCAGCATGACGATGGTCGGGTTCTTCTCGATGAAATTGGCGAGCGGCGTGGCGGCCAGCATCATCACCGTGACAGCGACGATGACGGCGATGTACATGATGGCGATCTCGTCGGTCATGCCGACGGCGGTGATGATGGAGTCGATCGAGAACACCAGGTCGAGCAGCAGAATCTGGAAGATCGCGCCGCCGAGCGACAGCTGCAGCGTGCGGCCGATCATCTCGTCCTTGGAGTCCTCCGGATCGACGCTGTGGTGGATCTCCTTGGTCGCCTTCCACACCAGGAACAGGCCGCCGGCGATCAGGATCAGGTCTCGCCATGAGAAGCCGTGCCCGAACAGGGAGAAGACCGGCTGGGTGAGCTGGACGATGAAGGAGATGGTGGCCAGCAGCACCAGGCGCATGATCAGCGCCGCGCCGATGCCGAGCCGGCGCGCCGGCCCGCGCTGGGCCTCGGGCAGCTTGTTGGTCAGGATCGAGATGAAGATCAGATTGTCGATGCCGAGCACGACCTCGAGCACCACCAGCGTCAGCAGCGCCACCCAGGCGGTCGGGTCGGCGAGCCAATTCATGTGCATCGCAAGAAAGTCGGTCATCGGCCTCTCTTCGGATCCAGGAATGGGGCAGTGCTGTATTGGAAATCGCGACAGAGGTAGGAGACGGCTTTGCGCACGTCAACGCCTATCGTATGGCCCGTGAAACTCTTCGGGCCTCATCGAAGACGTCATCTTACGATCATCGGCGTGCAACAGACAGCCGTTAGGCTTCACGCGGAGCCCTGCCAGAACGACGGCACGGTCTCCTCGAGCCGCGGCCCGAGCCTGAGCGGCGCGATGCGCTCCGTCAGCCCGGTGCGGTCGGAGATGTCGACGCCGACGCCGCAGATGGTGGCGGGGCCGCCGGCCGCCTCGAACCGCCCCTTCGGCACCTTCGAGAGAAAGCGGTTGAGCGGCTCCTCCTTGTCCATGCCCAGCGAGGAATCGTAGTCGCCGCACATGCCGGCGTCGGTCAGGTAGCCGGTGCCGCCGTTGAGGATGTGGTGATCGGCGGTGGGCTGGTGCGTATGGGTGCCGACAACAAGGCTGGCGCGGCCGTCGACGAAATGCGCGAAGCACATCTTTTCCGACGTCGCCTCGGCGTGGAAATCGATGACCACGGCGTCGGCCTGCTCGCCGAGCGGGCAGGCGGCGAGCTCGCGCTCGCCGGCCTGGAACGGGTCGTCGAGCTCGGGATGCATGAACACGCGGCCCATGATGTTGGAAACCAGCACGCGCGCGCCGTTGCGGGCGATGAAGACGCCGGAACCGCGGCCGGGCGTGCCGCGCGGAAAATTGGCGGGGCGCAGGAAACGTTGCTGGCGGGGCGCGAAATCGAGCGCCTCGCGCTGGTCCCATACGTGATTGCCGGTGGTGACGACGTCGGCGCCGGCGGCCAGCGTCTCGCGCAGGATGTCCTCGGTGATGCCGAAGCCGCCGGCGGCGTTTTCGCCGTTGACGACGACGAAATCGAGCTTCAGGTCGGAGATCAGGCCGGGCAGCCGCTCCCACACCGCGGTGCGTCCGGATCGGCCGACCATATCGCCAAGAAAAAGCAGTCTCATACGGACTTCTAGTCAAGGGATGAACGGGGAGGCAAGTCGAATTGCCGGCCTTGCCGGCGCCTACCTGCGCTTTTCCTGACCGCTGCAGCCGTGATCGGAGGATTTCAGCGTGATGAATACAACGATCCGCCGCGCCTCCGGCATAAGGGGGCCACGCAAGATGCGCCGGCAGGCAGCCTCATTTTCTTGTTCGCGGCATAATTCATCCTCGAAAATCGTAAGAGTTTCAGGATTCTTCCGGAGAAAATTAGGTGAAGACAAGGACTGGATTGCATTGTTTATTGAATTTTTGCGGCCGTCCTGTATGTTTTCAAGTAAAGCTATAAGCCGACGGAATTTATATATCCTAATAACTTTACGTGAGTGGTCCGACGCGCCGGGCGCCAGCCGAGCGGTTCTTCGTTCCGGCCACTTCACGGTTGCAGGCATGATCGGTGGCTGGCCGGGGGTGGATGCGATGGCGACGAAAGGTATCATTCTCGCCGGGGGCAGCGGGACGCGGCTATATCCGCTGACATTCGCCGTCTCCAAGCAAATCCTGCCGATCTACAACAAGCCGATGATCTACTATCCGCTCAGCGTGCTGATGCTGGCGGGCATAAGGGACATCCTGGTGATTTCGACGCCCCGGGATCTGCCGGGCTTCCAGCAGCTGATGGGGGACGGGGCGGAGTTCGGCATCAATCTCGCCTACGCCGAGCAGCCGCATCCCAACGGGCTGGCCGAGGCGTTCATCATCGGGCGCCGGTTCGTGGGCGGCGACCCTGTCGCCATGGTGCTCGGCGACAATCTGTTCTTCGGCGACGGCCTCTCGGCGATATGCAGGTCGGCTGCGGCCCGTACGCGCGGCGCCTCGGTCTTCGCCTATTACGTGAACGACCCGCAGCGTTACGGCGTGGTGGAGTTCGATTCGAATGGCAAGGCGCTGTCGATCGAGGAAAAGCCGCCGCAGCCGAAATCCAACTGGGCCGTCACCGGACTCTATTTCTACGACAACGACGTCGTCGACATCGCCGCGTCGACCCAGCCGTCGGGCCGTGGCGAACTCGAGATCACCGCCGTGAACAACGCCTACCTGGAGCGGGGCGACCTGCATGTGCACCAGCTCGGCCGAGGTTTTGCCTGGCTCGACACCGGCACATGCGACAGCCTTCACGACGCCTCCTCGTTCGTCCGGACGATCGAGCACCGGCAGGGCATCAAGATCGCCTGTCCAGAGGAGATCGGCGTCGAGATGGGCTGGCTCGCCGTCGACAAGATGCTCGACCGTGCGGCCCGCATGGGCAAGAACGAATATGCCGCCTATCTTCTGCGCCGCGGCAAGGAACTGGCGCAGCGATGATCGAAGTAAGGCAGGCCGGGCTCGACGGCGTCCTCGAAATTATCCCGCGGAAATTCGACGACGGGCGCGGCTTTTTTTCCGAAACCTACAATGCCGCCCGTTTCGCCGAGGCGGGCATCGACCTGGTGTTCGTTCAGGACAACCATTCCCATTCGGCCCACAAAGGCGTTTTGCGCGGGCTTCACTACCAGCTGCCGCCGCGGGCGCAGGACAAACTCGTCCGGGTTGTGCGGGGCTCGATTTTCGATGTGGCCGTCGACATCCGCCGGGGTTCGCCAAATTTCGGGCGGTGGGTGGCGACCGAGCTTTCGGCCGCGAAATGGAACCAGCTTCTGGTGCCCAAGGGTTTCGCGCATGGCTTCGTCACGCTCGAGGACGACACCGAGGTGATCTACAAGGTCACCGACCTCTACTCACCGGAGCACGACCGGTCGATCCGCTACGACGATCCGGACATCGGCATCGAGTGGCCGCTGCCGGGGGCGTCGCTCCAACTCTCCGCGAAAGATCTTGCGGGCCGGCGCCTTGCCGACGCCGAGCTTTTTTCCTTCGACTGACGGCGGGAGGCGGGCATGCGTTTCATGGTCACGGGCGGGGCGGGGTTCATCGGCTCGGCCGTATGCCGCCACCTCGTCGCCGGTGGCGCCGAGCGTGTCGTCAACGTCGACAAGCTGACCTATGCCGGCAATCTGGCGTCCGTCGACCGGCTGCGCGCCCATCCCGTCTATGGCTTCCAGAAAGCCGACATCTGCGATGAAGCGGCGATGCTCGACATCCTGCGCGCCGAGCGCATCGACATCGTCATGCATCTCGCCGCCGAAAGCCACGTAGACCGCTCGATCGACGGTCCCGCAGCGTTCGTGGAGACGAATGTGGTGGGCACGTTCAGGCTGCTCAGTGCGTGTCTCGGGTACTGGAGCAGCCTGCCGGCGACACGGCGCGACCGCTTCCGCTTCCACCACGTCTCGACGGACGAGGTGTTCGGCGACCTGCCGTTCGGTTCGGGTGTGTTCACGGAGGAAACGCCTTATGCGCCGTCGTCGCCCTATTCGGCGTCGAAGGCAGCGTCCGACCATTTCGTCAGGGCCTGGCACGAGACCTACGGCCTGCCGGTGGTGCTGTCGAACTGCTCGAACAATTACGGCCCGTTCCATTTCCCGGAGAAGCTGATCCCGCTGATCGTCCTGAATGCGCTCGACGAAAAGCCGCTGCCCGTCTACGGCACCGGCGCCAACGTGCGCGACTGGCTGTTCGTGGAGGACCATGCCCGCGCGCTGGAGCTGGTGGCGACCCGTGGCGTCGTCGGCGAAAGCTACAATATCGGCGGGCGCGCCGAACGCGCCAACCTCTCGGTGGTCGAGACCGCGTGCGACCTGCTCGACGCGCGCAGGCCACGCCCGTCGGGCGCCAGCCATCGGGAGCTGATCACCTTCGTCGACGATCGTCCCGGCCACGACCGGCGTTATGCGATCGATCCGTCGAAGATCGAGCGCGAGCTGGGCTGGAGGGCGCAAGAGACGTTCGAAACCGGTCTTGCCAGGACGGTCGACTGGTACCTGGCGAACGAATGGTGGTGGGCGCCGATCCGGCAGCAGCGCTATGCCGGGGCCCGCCTCGGCGCAACCGTCAAGGGTGCGGCATGAAGCTGCTCGTCACCGGCCGCGATGGCCAGGTGGCGACGAGCCTGGCCGTGCGAGCGGCGGCCGAACCGCGCATCGAAATCGTGAATGTCGGGCGGCCAGGCATCGATCTGGCGCATCCGGACACGCTTCGCGGCATCGTCGCCGCCGTGCGGCCCGATATCGTCGTGTCGGCGGCCGCCTATACCGCCGTCGACCTGGCCGAGGACGAACCCGAACTGGCCATGATCGTCAATGCAATCGCGCCGGGCGTGCTGGCCGCGGAGGCAGCGGCCGCCAACCTGCCGATCATCCATCTATCCACGGACTACGTGTTTTCGGGCGACGGCGACCGGCCTTACCGGGAGGACGATGAGACCGGCCCCCGCAGCGTCTACGGCGAAACCAAGCTCGCCGGAGAGCATGCGGTCGCGGCGGCGAATCCAAGGCACGTCATCCTGCGCACGGCATGGGTCTACAGTCCCTTCGGCAAAAATTTCGCCAGGACGATGCTGCGGCTGGCGGCCGACCGGGACACCGTTTCCGTGGTGGCCGACCAGTGGGGCAATCCGACGTCGGCGCTCGATATCGCCGACGGCATTTTTGCCGTCGGCGCGCGGCTGCTCGACGATGATAACGGCACCCCCTACGGCATCTATCACCTCGCCGGAACGGGCTCGACGCATTGGGCAGGCCTGGCCGCGCACGTGTTCGAGGTAAGCCGGCAGGCCGGCGGACCGTTTGCCTCGGTGCGCGAGACCACCACCGCGGACTATCCGACAAAGGCAAAACGCCCGGCGAACTCACGTCTGTCGACGGAAAGGCTGCAGCAGGTCTTCGGCTGGCGGGCGCCGGAATGGCAGGTATCCTGCGCGGACATCGTCCGCAAGCTATTGAGCGGCGGCAGCAGGGATTCGGCGGGCAAGGCGGGGTGATCGCCGCATCGCTCGGCTGGAGCGGGCAAAGGGCGCAGCGCCGCCGCTCAGGCCAGCGGCTTCAGGCTGCCGAACAGGGTCGGCAGCAGTTCGGAGACCGTCGGGTGGATCGGCACCGAACGTATGAGCGTATCGACCGTGGCACGCGCGTACATAAGGTCGAGGATGCCGTGCACGACCTCGTCGCCGCTGGCGCCGAGGATCGATGCGCCGAGGATTTCGCGGCTGTCGGCGTCGACGAGCACCTTCATGAAGCCGAGTGTTTCGCCACGCTCGACCGCGCGGCCGACACGCGTCATGTCCAGGCGGCCGATCAGGCAGTTCTTGCCCGATTGACGCGCCTCGGCCTCGGTCATACCGACGCGACCGAGCGGCGGGTCTATATAGAGCCCGTAGCAGGGGAGCCGGTCGCTGAGCCGGCGGCTGCCGCCGTCTAGCAGGTTGGCGGCGACGATCTCGAAATCGTTGTAGGCGGTGTGGGTGAAGGCGCCGCGGCCGTTGCAGTCGCCCAACGCCCAGATGTGGCCGACATTGGTGCGAAGCTGGTCGTCGACCTTGATGTAGCCGCGCTGATCCATCTCGACGCCGGCGGCTTCGAGACCGAGATCGTCGGTGTTGGGCTTGCGGCCCATCGCCAGCAGCACATGGCTGCCGACCACCTCCGGCGCACCGTCGGTGCAATTGACGCCGACGGCGATGTCGCCGCCGAGCCGGCGGAAACTGATGCAGGAAGCGTTCAGCCGGAAAGCTATGCCCTCGGCGGCGAGAATGTCGTGGATGGCCTGCGATACGTCCCCGTCTTCCCTGGCCGTGAGCCGCGGCCCTTTCTCGATCACGGTCACCTCGCTGCCGAAGCGCCGGAACATGTGGGCGAATTCCAGCCCGATATAGCTGCCGCCGACCACCACCAGATGGCGCGGCAGGCTGTCGAGCTCCATCATCGAGCTGTTGGTGAGGAAAGCGATGTCGTCGACGCCCGGCAGGTCGGGCACGGCGGCGCGGCCGCCGACATTGAGGAAGATCTTCTCCGCCGAGATGGTTTCGCCGTTCACCTCCATTTCCGTCGGCGAACGGAATCTTGCGTGCCCTTCGATGAAGGTGACGTTGGGCGTGCCGGTGAGCCAGTCGCGCAGGCCGTTGCGGGAATCCAGCGTCACCTTGTCCTTGCGCGCCTTCACGCGCTTCATGTCCATCCCCACCGTGTCGCCGAGCACGACACCGTAGTCGGTGGCGCGGCGGGCCATGCGGGCGGCGTAGGCGCTGGCCACCATGGTCTTGGTGGGCTTGCAGCCGGTGTTGACGCAGGTGCCGCCGAGGAACTTGCGCTCGATCATGGCGACGCGCTGGCCGGCGCCGGCCATCCGCACCGCGAGCGACGGGCCTGCCTGGCCGCCGCCGACCACGATGGCGTCGTAGGTGTTCATGCCACCGCCGCCACGACGATGAGGCCAAGCACGATCGCCACGGCGTCCTCGATGAAGGCGGCCGGCCGGTCCTGACCGAAGGCAGCGGCGAGGCGGGCACGACCCTCCGCTCCGCCGAGCGTGCCGAGGATCGCGCCGATGACGCCGGCGCCGGCGCAGCTGATGGTCGCGCCGGCGGTGGCGCCGAGCACGGCGCCGCAAAATCCGCCGCTGACGATGCGGGCAGCGAACTGCTGCGTCACCTTGCGGCTCGGCGTCGAGGGCAGCTGATCCGTGACGAACTCGACCAGTGCCAGCACGGAAAATATCCAGGGGGTGAAGCGGTATCCCATGAAGGCGGCCCAGGTTTCGGACACCGGAACCCAGCCGAGCGCGGCACCCCAGCTGACGGCGGCGGGAGCGGTCATGGCGCGCAGGCCGGCGACGATGCCAATGAGCAGAGCAAGCAGATAAAGCATGCAGCGTTCCCTCGATGCTGCTGTTCATTCACGGCGGTCAATACAGCACCGCCGACTGAATCCTGCAACGCCGCACTTGTCCGACAACCCGGAAAATCGTCCCGGCGGCAGGATTAAGGCAAATCGCGTTCCGCAATCTTCGCGGTTTCGCCACGGGTAAAGACTATCGTTCATTGGGGAGCGTGGGCGCTCGGGAACGACGTGGATTGACAATCGGCGTCACGCTGACCACGATCGTATGACCACCAACGATCTTCGTGCTCGCGGGGCGCGGAGACCGGTTGGATGGCGGTCCACGAAGGGTGCCATGTCCGGCGTCTCCAGATCGCAGTCATCGCCGAGGCAACCCATACCGGGCGTGTTCGTCCGTGCCCGTTTCCGGGGCGCCGCCGCGTGACCCGGGACATCAAGCCCGAAATCGAGCCTGACGGCGCCGCCGGCAACGCGCGGTCGCTGTCGCGCGCGGAAGCGAGGGCAGCCTACGATGCCTCCGGCTACGATCTTGCCGGCCATCCCGCCCATATGATCCGCCGTGCTCACCAGCGCGCCACCGCCTGCTTCCAGCAGGTGATGAACGGCCGCGACCTGACGCCGACGCAGCAGGCAGTGCTGGCGATGCTGCTGAAGCATGGCGAGCTGTCGCAGAACCATCTCGGCCGGCTCACCGCGATGGACCCGTCGACCGTCAGCCTGGTCGTGCGCAAGCTGCTGAAGAACGGGCTGATCGAGCGGCGCGGCTCGAGGAAGGACCAGCGGCTGACGATGATCAGGCTCACCGCCACCGGCACACGTTATGCAATCGATCGCCTTGCCGACAGCATGGAGGTGGCGCGGCGCGTGCTGTCTCCGCTGACGCCGGCCGAGCAGCAGACGCTGCTCGCGCTGCTCAGCCGCATCGGCGATGACGATCTCACCTGAACATTCGGATCATGAGGAGGATCTTATGGCTCACGACGCCCCCGCAACCGACGGCAAGCCGACGAAACTGGTGATCCGCAACATCGGCCTGCTGCTGTCGGGCGCACTGGAAAACCCTATCCTCGACGCCGACACGGTGGTCGCCGACGACGGCCGCATCAGCGCCATCGGCAGGTTCAAGGACCTCGACACCGACAACGCCACGACCACCATCGACGCAAAAGGCTCGGCGCTGACGCCGGGGCTGATCGACAGCCACGTGCACCCGGTGATGGGCGACTGGACGCCGCGCCAGAACCAGCTCGGCTGGATCGATTCGACCTTGCATGGCGGCGTCACCACCATGATTTCGGCCGGCGAGGTGCATACACCCGGGCGGCCGCGCGACATCGTCGGCCTGAAGGCGATGGCGATCACCGCGCAGCGCACTTTCTCCGCCTTCCGCCCGTCGGGCGTGAAGGTCCATGCCGGCGCGCCGGTGATCGAGCACGGCATGGTCGAGGAGGATTTCAGGGAACTCGCCGCCGCCGGCGTGAAACTGCTCGGCGAGGTCGGGCTTGGGTCGGTCAAGGATGGCGAGACGGCGCGGCAGATGGTCGCCTGGGCGCGCAAATACGGCATCCAGAGCACGATCCACACCGGCGGCCCGTCGATCCCGGGTTCCGGGCTGATCGACAAGGACGTGGTGCTGGCCGCCGACACCGACGTCATCGGCCACATCAACGGCGGCCACACGGCGCTGCCCGACGACCAGATCGTCTGCCTGTGCGAGGGCTGTCATCGCGGACTCGAGCTCGTGCACAACGGCAACGAACGGGCGGCCTTGCTGACGCTGCGCACCGCAAGGGAGATGGGACAGCTGGAGCGCGTCATCCTCGGCACCGACGCGCCGGCCGGGTCGGGCGTGCAGCCGCTCGGCATCATCCGCATGATCGCCATGCTGTCGTCGCTGGGCGACGTGCCGGCGGAAATCGCCTTCTGCTTCGCTACCGGCAATACCGCGCGCTTGCGGGACCTGGACTGCGGCCTGATCGAGGTCGGCCGCGCCGCCGACTTCGTCCTGATGGACAAGGCGCAGCATTCGGCCGGCAAGGATCTGCTGGAAAGCGTGCGGCTCGGCGACATTCCGGGCATCGGCATGACCGTCATCGACGGCATCGTCCGCAGCCACCGCTCGCGCAACACGCCGCCGGCGACCGCCATGCCGGAGCTGTTCGGACACTGACGGGTCGCTGGCCGAGGCCGGACTGGCGACAAAAAAGCCGGCGTCGACTTGGCCAGACACCGGCTTTGAGGATTTGGGATCGTTGCACTCGGCTCCCTTGGGAGCCGAGGCTGGTTCGATCCGACGCGGGCCCGTGGGCGGGGGGCTTGGGGTTACGAGCCGGTGCCGGACCGAACCGTCTCAGGCAACACACGTAGAGTCGGCGGACATTGGGGCGTCAGCTTGGATAAAAAACGGCAGGAATGTGGCGGAACTTCACCTTACATTACATTGCGACATAAAATGTTACGTGATTTGGATCCCAGGCGGCGAGGCCTGACGCGCTTGCAATTTGCCGGCGAACGCGCGACCTTCGCGTAACAAAACCGTCATGAAGGGCAATGCGGAATGACAGATCGCGGCGGCATGGAGGGTGGGGACGAATCCGCAATATTGATCCCGCTGCACGAGGCCCGACGCGAACGACAGGACATCCCGGTATCCTTCGACCGGCGAGAGCTGGACCAGATTCTGAGGCTGTACGGCCGCATGGTCGCGGCCAATGAATGGCGCGACTACGCCATCGATCATCTGCGCGAGCGCGCCGTCTTTTCGGTCTACCGGCGCGCCCATGACGTGCCGCTGTTCCAGATCGTCAAGGACCCGCGGCTGGCGCGCAAGCAAGGCATGTTTTCCGTCATCACCGCGACCGGCGCGGTATTGAAACGCGGGCATGAGCTGGCCCGCGTGCTCGGCGTCTTCGACAGCAAACTCAAGCTCGTCGGCGCGTGACGGCGTAGCGTCGCCAGTCGAACTTCGCCGCGACCCTTCAGGGTTTCGGGCAACCCGTCAATGCAGCACGAATTCGCCGTCGACCTTGCGCCACTCGTTCGGCGCGATCAGCCGCTGGTGGGTATAGGCGACCGAGTGCAGCGGGCCCTCCAGCTTCTCCCTCCAGAAATCGAGGAACTTGAACAGCACCGGGAAGCGCGGCGCCAGATCGTAGTCCTGCCAGACGAAAGTCTGCAGCAGGTGCGGGTGGTCGGGATAACGGTAGAGGATCTTTGCGGTGGTCAGTCCATAGCCCCGCAACATCAGTTCCATTTCGGACGTCGTTCGCATGGCAGTCCTCATGAGAGCGCCTGAACCATCCTCCCGCCGCAAAGTGTGCGGCGCAATGATTACCTGTCCATTAAAAACTGTTAACCGGCTGTCACGGTTACGTTATAAATAACAGCGGCTTAGCAGCCTTCCGGCGGGAGTGCTGACAAGTCGGGGGCGATCGTGCGCTGCACTGCGGCATCCCGCCACGCGCACCGAACGTCTAATGTTGTGGTTGCCGGCGAATTGATAATAATGCCGGCAAATCGCGGCGGCCGCCGGTGCGGCGGGATCGCGACAGCGGCATCGGCGAGGCACCGGTACGCCGGCAAGGGAGGAGAGGGCATGTCCGAGGTCAACGTTCACAAGGTCCAGGCAGCGTGGAAGAAACGCGCCCTGATCGACAACGAGACCTATCTGAAATGGTACGCCGAGAGCGTGAAGAGCCCGGACAAGTTCTGGGCCAAGCACGGCAAGCGGCTCGACTGGTTCAAGCCCTACACCAAGGTCAAGAACACCTCCTACACCGGCAAGGTGTCGATCAAATGGTTCGAGGACGGACAACTCAACGTTTCCCACAATTGCGTCGACCGCCACCTGAAGAAGCGTGGCGACCAGGTGGCGATCATCTGGGAAGGGGACAATCCCTACGACGACAAGAAGATCACCTATCGCGAGCTTTACGGCCACGTGTGCCGGCTGGCCAACGTGCTGAAGAAGCACGGCGTCAGGAAGGGCGACCGGGTCACCATCTACATGCCGATGATCCCGGAAGCCGCCTATGCGATGCTCGCGTGCACCCGCATCGGCGCCATCCATTCGATCGTCTTCGGCGGCTTCTCGCCGGATGCGCTGGCCGGCCGCATCGTCGACGCGACCTCGACCTTCGTTATCACAGCGGATGAAGGCCTGCGCGGCGGCAAGACCATCCCGCTCAAGGAAAACACCGACAAGGCGATCGACATCGCCGCCAAGAACCACGTTATGGTGAAGAACGTGCTGGTGGTGCGGCGCACCGGCGGCAAGGTCGGCTGGGCGAACGGCCGCGACCTCTGGTACCACGAGGAGGTGGCCTCGGTGCCGGCCGAATGCAAGCCGGAGAAGATGAAGGCCGAGGATCCGCTGTTCATCCTCTACACCTCCGGCTCGACCGGCAAGCCGAAGGGCGTGCTGCACACCACCGGCGGCTATCTCGTCTTCGCCTCGATGACCCACCAGTACGTCTTCGACTATCATGACGGGGACATCTACTGGTGCACTGCCGACGTCGGCTGGGTGACCGGGCACAGCTACATCGTCTACGGGCCGCTCGCCAACGGCGCCACCACGCTGATGTTCGAGGGCGTGCCGAACTATCCCTCGACCTCCCGCTTCTGGGAGGTGGTCGACAAGCACCAGGTCAACATCTTCTACACGGCGCCCACCGCCATCCGCGCCCTGATGGGGGCGGGCGACGCACCGGTGAAGAAGACGTCGCGCAAGTCGCTCAGGGTGCTCGGCTCTGTCGGCGAGCCGATCAATCCGGAAGCCTGGGAATGGTATTTCAACGTCGTCGGCGACAGGAAGAGCCCGATCGTCGACACCTGGTGGCAGACCGAGACGGGCGGCATCCTGATCACGCCGCTGCCCGGCGCCACCGACCTCAAGGCCGGTTCGGCGACGCGGCCGTTCTTCGGCGTGCAGCCGCAACTGGTCGACAATGACGGCAAGGTGCTGGAGGGTGCCGCCGACGGCAATCTCTGCATCGTCGATTCATGGCCGGGCCAGATGCGCACCGTCTATGGCGACCACGACCGCTTCGTGCAGACCTACTTCTCCACCTACAAGGGCAAATATTTCACCGGGGACGGCTGCCGCCGCGACGCAGACGGCTATTACTGGATCACCGGCCGCGTCGACGACGTCATCAACGTCTCCGGCCACCGCATGGGCACCGCCGAGGTGGAGTCGGCGCTGGTCAGCCACCCGAAGGTCTCGGAGGCGGCGGTGGTCGGCTATCCGCACGACATCAAGGGCCAGGGCATCTACTGCTACGTGACGCTGATGGCCGGCGAGCAGGGCTCGGACGACCTGCGCAAGGAGCTGGTCGCTCATGTGCGCAAGGAGATCGGCGCCATTGCCTCGCCGGACAAGCTGCAGTTCGCGCCGGGCCTGCCGAAGACGCGCTCGGGCAAGATCATGCGCCGCATCCTGCGCAAGATAGCGGAGGACGAATTCTCGGCGCTGGGCGATACATCGACTTTGGCCGATCCGGCCGTCGTCGACGACCTGATCGCCAACCGGCAGAACAAGAAGGGCTGAGGCGCGCCCTGGCGCTTGCGGCGGGGACTCCTTCGCCGGCCGCGCTTCAGGCTGGTGCCGCTTCTTCCTCCGAACCGGGCTCATCAGCGGCGCCGGCACGGCGCCATTTCAGCTGGAACTCGACTTCTTCCTCGTCGTCGCCGCGCTCGTGCTCGATGCTGGCGACGGCACCAGCCGGCACACGCACTCTCTCCCCGGCGATGCTGATTTCGAAGCGTTTGCCGGCTTCGAGCGCGTCGGCCAGACGTCGCAGCTTGGCGACGAACTCGTTCAGTGGGTAGGTCTTGTCGAGGTCGCGTTCGGCGAGGTTGTTCATTCCGGTTCTCCCAGCTGGTATTCGCCGGCTTACCGGGCTCGCATGGCAACCGGATGAAAGCGAGCGCCCCTGACCTTATGTCGGCTTGAGCCGGCTGCTGTCCGGCTGTAAGGCGTATCGCCCCCATGGACGTGGAGATGGCTTCAAATGGCCTTACTGGGTCATGTCGCGAAACTGTGGCGCTACCCGGCGAGCTCGCTCGCCGGCGAGCCGATGCCCGCTGTCGTCGTGGACCCGGATGGCCTGCGTGGCGACCGCCTGTTCGGCCTGGTCGACGCCGCGAACGGCGAAATCGCCCGGCCGGACAACAACCGGAAATGGCACGGCGTCCCGCGCATCGCCACCCGGCTTTCGGACGACGGTGAACTCGACATCCGCGTGCCTGGCGGCGACTGGCTGCGTGCGCCGGGCGAGGCCTGCGACGAGGCGGTCTCCGCCCATCTGGATTTTTCGGCGTCGATCAGGCCATTCCAGCGCGATGCGCACTATTCGGGTCCGCTGACGGCGGCACGTTACCGGAAAGCGCCGGTCCACCTGCTCACCACGGCGTCGCTGGCGCGGCTGAAGGCGCTGCACCCGGCCGGCGATCCCGACCCGCGCCGCTTCCGGCCCAACATCCTGGTCGAGATGCCGGCCGTCGATGGCGCGTTTCCGGAAACCGAATGGATCGGCCGCCGACTGGCGATCGGCGAGCTCGAAATGAGCGTGGTGGAGCCCTGCCGGCGCTGCGGCTTCACCATCATCGCCCAGGACGGGTTCGACGACGATCCCAACATCCTGCGCCAGCTCGTGCGCCACAATGGCCACAACCTCGGCGTCTACTGCACCGTCGAGCGGCCGGGCTTGCTCGAGCTCGGCGCGCCGCTGCGGTTCCTTTGAGCGCTACCGGTAAAGATCGGCGCGCGTCGGTGGCAAGCCGCTCGGGCCGCGGCTGCGCTTGACGGCGACGGTCTGGAATATCTGCATCGAACCGCTGTGAAAGCTGATCGAGCAGCCGGTGAGGTAGAGCAGCCAGAGCCGCGCCCGGGCCTCGCCGACTTCCGCGACCGCTTCCGCGAAGCGGCCTTGCAGCCGCTCGGCCCAAAGCCTGCAGGTGCGGGCATAATGCTCGCGCAGGTTTTCCACGTCGTAGGCCAGGAAATTGTGCATCTCCAGGCTGCCGAGGGTCATGCCGATCGTGTCGACTTCGGCGCCGGGAAAGATGTATTTGATCAGCGCCTTGTATTCCGCGCCCTTGCGCAACGTCTTGCGTGCCGTGCCCTTGGCTCGCCGGGTGATCGCGTGATGCAGATAGATGCCATCGGGCTTCAACAGCCGGCGGACCGCCGAAAAATACGCGGCATGGTTGGCGATGCCCAGGTGTTCGAACATGCCGATCGAGCAGATCTTGTCGAAGCTGCCGTCCAGGTCGGCGTAGGACTTGATCTCGATGGTGATGCGATCCTCCAGGCCTTCGGCGCGGATACGCTGGCGGGCGAGCGCCGTCTGCTGCTCCGACAGCGAAACGCCGTGGCCGGTCACCCCGTAGTGTTTCGCCGCATAGATCAGCATGGCGCCCCAGCCGCAGCCGATGTCGAGCAGGCGTTCGCCGGGCTTCAGCCGGAGCTTGCGGCAGATGTGCTCGAGCTTGTCCGTCTGCGCCTGGTCGATGCCGTTGGCGAAGTCTGTGAAATAACCGCAGCTGTAGACGAGCCGCTGGTCGAGGAAGAGTTGGTAGAATTCGTTCGAGATGTCGTAGTGGTGGCGAATCGCCTCGGCGTTGGAGCCACTGGCGAACGGGTTGCGGCCGGCGAGGTCGTCGGCTCCCCTGGGCTTTCCGGAAATGAAGACAGCCGGCAGGTCGCGCATGAGCTGCAGCTTGGGCAGCGCCCTCAGTTTCGCCCGCAACTTGCCGCCAGACCGCCGCTCGAAGATGTCGAACAGCGTCCCGTCCTCGATGTCGATCGCCTTCGATACCCACATCTCGATGAGGGTCGACAGGTTCGGCCGCCGCAGCGCCCGCCAGACGATGTCCCTGTCGTTAAGCACGAGGGTCGGTCCGGTCGCCGGGCCGATCCTCTCGCCTGTCCAGAGCCGGACCGCGAAGGCCGGCTGCAGCGCCTCGACGACGGTGCGAACGATGCGGACAGCCCTCTCGCCCGTATCCATGCGCCTCCCCTCCTGGCGGCGGCGACGCGAAGGCGATGAACACCTACCGCCTTATCCGGTATGGCTGCGATCCAGCCATCGCCGGGAAGTTGCACGACGCTCTTGTCAAACGTGTCCGGACAACCCATCATAAGGTGGTGTTCAACCAATCGAAAGGAGGTGATCCGATGTCGAGTGATTTCGTTACCCAGCGTAAGGTCTCGGCGGATTGCCTTTTCGGGAAGCAGCCTTCCCGCTGAAGCGCGATCACGTGCGGCAGGTGGTCCTGACGGATCGCCGCTGACGGCCGCGCTGGACGAAAACACGGAAGGCCGTTGCCTCTGTCGAGGCAACGGCCTTTTCCTTTCGGGGCAGACGGGCGCCCGGAGGCCCGAGCTACTTGGTGAGCGCCAGGCGTTCGGTGTTGCTGATGATTTCCTTGAACGCCGCGTCGAGTTCCGCGCCGGTCGACGCCTCGAAATAATGCTTGGTGGAGGATGTGTCCGGCGAGGAGCAGTTCTTCAGCACCGTCTTGGCCTGCTCGCGCTCCGACTTCGACATCCCGGGGTCGTCCAGGTCGAAGCCGATCGTATAGACCTCGATGCCGTCCTTCTTCATGTTGCTGCAGAGGCTCTCGGCGTAGCTGCGCGATTTTACACCCTGGGCCAGGCGCGCGGTTTCGTCGTCGCGCACGCCTGCAAAGGCGGTGTTGAACTGGCCGTCGGTCATCAGGATCGCGACCTTGGCGATCTTCTTGGCGTTGCGGTTGGCCGGACCGTCGCCCAGACTCGCGTCCTTGATCGCGGAACGCCACTGCGGCGAAAGCATGTAATAGGTCCATTGCACGCCGATCGCGCCCGCGGTCACGCCGTTCGCGGTGAATTTCCCGATCGCCGCGAGCAGCTTGTCGGCGTTGGCGGTCAGCGGCACGAGTTGCGCGACCGGGCAGAAGCCGTTGCTGTGTTCGGCGGTGAGCCGGTCGTCCCGGTTGACCAGAGCGTAGTAGCGCTTGCCGTCCTTGTTCCGCCGCTCCGTGAACGGCCCGTCGTCGGTGAAGTCGGCCTTGCCGTTCGCCAGCTTGCGCTCGGTCGCGCAGTTGTCGGGACGCGGCCCTCCGGCGCCCGCCGGGGTGGTCGCGTCCTTGGCGGACGCGGAAACGTTCACCGGCTCATCGACCGCCGCCGGCGTGTTCGGTCCGCCCTGCTTTTCGATGAACACGGTGGTGTCGGCGAGGCCGCCGACATTGACGGCATCGGCGTAAGGCACGATCGCGACGCGCACGCGCGGATTGGCCGGGTCCCGGTTCTGCTGAAGCGCCAGGCTTACGGCATTGCTGGCCGCGTCACGCAGATCCTTGATCTTGTTGATCTTGCGCTTCCTGTCCTCTTTCATCGAACCCGTGACGTCGAGCATCATGGCGATCTCGACCCGCTTGTCCGAGTAAACCGCGGCGGAGGTGACAGAGACGCGCGGATCGCCGCCGAACAACGGGAACGCCGGATCGACATAGGCATGGGCGGTGCCTTCGATCGTCTTGGTGGCATCGTCGATCACCAGCTTGTCGAGCACGAAGCCGCTGCCGTCGGCAAACTTGCCGTCGCTGTTGGCGGTAAGGAAGGCCTGGATCGTCTTGCGGGCGTCCTCTTTCTTGATCACGCCCGTGGTGATGTCGCGGGCCGTCGACGTGATCGCCGCGTCAAGCGCGCCAAGCAGGCTGGATTTCACGTGAAAGGCCTGGGAGAGATTGACGCCGAAGCCGACCGCCAGCGCGATCGTTGGCAGCACCGCGGCGGTCACCACCGCGAAATTGCCGCTCCGGTCCCCGACGAACCTCGAAACCAACCGTCGATAATTGTCGCTGCGGTACATCATGCCTGTCACCCCTTTGGTCGGTCTCTCGACGGCTCATAGGGGGCTTTGCAGGATTCCGGCCAAGCTCGCGTCTGTGCGGTATGCGTCCGGTTCGATCGGCTAAGCTATTGAAAAAGCGAGATGGCGCGCGACAATATGGTTAACGACCGGTAATCGGCCATGCCGCTTTCAACCTGAACCCTAAATCGCGTTAACCATGAAAGCTTCGGGAATTTTTCGGTGTGCCGGATCGGCACAGGCGTGGCGTGCCGCTCCGGTTCACCCGCACCAGCCGCGACGCTTGCCGCCGCGATAGGGCCGCGCGACGTTTCGCTCGAGCAGGATCTGCGATACGAGCTCGCCCCGCGGGGTGACGACGTCGGCCAGCACGCGTCCATAATATTTGGCGCCGCCGATGTTGGAGATCGCGACGGATTCGCCGTCGAGCAGTTCGGACAACAGGTCGCGTGCCTGCTTCGCGGCCTGGCGTTCGCCCGGACAACGGCCCTTCATCTCAGGCGCGTCGACACCCCGGATGCGCACGTTGACGCGGACGAACTGTCCGGGCCAGACATGAGCCTCAGCCACGAAGGTGTCGCCATCGAGTACGGCGAGCACGCGTGCTTCCACGGGGCCCTTGAGCATCGAGGCCGCGGACGCCGCACGGTTCGCCGCGATGCCGTCAATGGCAACCGCTGCAAAGATTACCGCGAGGGTTCGATTCAAGAAACGACGGCACATAATCAAGGAATATATTCCTTGATTATGACTTGTGCAACCGCATTCTCATTGACTGTACAACTAGTGGATGTGACCGGCAGGCCGCCATCTGAACGTCGGTGCGGCGTGGATCAAGCCAGTATTTGCGCGCCGATCGTCCGGTCGACCCGGTTGACGGCCAGAGGCTGCTCGGTCGGGGTATCCTGTTCATAGGTCCATATCTTGAAGGTCGACAGCGAGTGTGGCCCGAACGTGTGCAGCAGCGGTACGTCGGTCGCGTCGCGGCCGCGGGCGATGACGACGCGGCCGATGCGCGGCTGGTTGTGACGCGGGTCGAACGTGTACCACTTGCCGTCGAGGTAGACTTCCGTCCAGGCGTTGAAATCCATCGGCGCCGGGTCCGGCGGCACGCCGATGTCGCCGAGATAGCCGTTCACGTAGCGCGCCGGAATGTTCATGCAGCGGCAGAGCGTTATCGCGAGATGGGCGAAGTCGCGGCATACGCCGACCCGCTCCTCATGCGCCTGCGCCGCCGTGCGGGTGGCGCGGGCGTAGCCGTAACCGAACGAAAGCCGGGCATGCACGTAGTCGATGATGGCCTGGACGCGCGCCCAGCCCGGCGGCAGGTGGCCGAATGTTTGCCAGGCCAGATCCATAAGATGGTCGGTCTCGCAGTAGCGGCTGCCGAGCAGATAGCCCAGCACTTCGTCGGGCAGGTGCTCGACCGGCGTCTCGCGCGCCAGCATGTTCACTTCGTCCGGCTGGCCACTGTCCTCCACCACGGCATCGTAGAGCAGGCGCACCCCGCCTTCAGGGGCCGTGAAGCGCCGGCAGGTGTTGCCGAAGAGATCGGTGTACACCTTGGTCCGTATCGGCGGAGAGGTCAGCACGCGGGTCTGCCGCTTGATGTCGGACTGGCGATCGGCATGTACTTCGAGGAGGGAGACTACCGGGGTCGGCTGCGGGCAGCTGATTGCGATTTCATAGCCAAGCCGAATGAGCATGCCGCGCCTCGTTGTCGCTGGAAGGGAATGTGCCAATCAACGCGGTGACGCGGGTTCGGTTCCGGCCAGGCCGCTACCGGCAAAGTACTTTCGCAACGCTTGACGCGGCCGGCGGATCAGAAGTCGCTGGTCAGGCCCTTGCGTTCCCAATCGCCGTACCGCACGGGCTCCTCGCCCCCGCGGCCGCCGACTTCGCGCGGCATCGCCGCCACGCGCGCCTCGCGGTCGGCGCGACGGGCGTGCGCCTCGGCGAGCGCCCGCGCGGCGGCGGCCGAAAGCCGCTTTGCCGGCTTGGTTTCGCCGTTCGCCGGGCTCCCCAAGCGCGTCTCCGCCGCCGTTCCGGATACGTCGTCGCTGTCGGAAATCATTGAAACAAACTCCGGTCTTCACCATCATATAGCAGGGTTGCGGCGCGAAACGACTGCCGCGGCCACGCAAAGGAGCTTTTGATGAACGTGATGCGGACCGCGATGCTTCTGGCGCTGATGACGGCGCTGTTCATGGGGGTCGGCTATCTGATCGGCGGCTCGGGCGGCATGATGATCGCCTTCCTGATCGCCGCCGGCATGAACCTGTTCAGCTACTGGAACGCCGACAAGATGGTGCTTCGCATGCACCATGCGGTCGAGGTCGACGAGCGCAACGCGCCCGAGTACTACCGTATCGTGCGCGACCTGGCGGCAAGGGCTAATCTGCCGATGCCGAAGGTTTATCTGATCGACAACCCGCAGCCCAATGCCTTCGCCACCGGCCGCAACCCGCAGAATGCCGCGGTCGCCGCGACCACCGGCCTGCTCAACCGGCTCTCCTACGAAGAGGTCGCCGGCGTCATGGCGCATGAACTGGCGCATGTGCAGAACCGCGACACGCTGACGATGACGATCACCGCGACCTTGGCCGGCGCGATCTCGATGCTCGGCAATTTCGCCATCTTCTTCGGCGGCAACCGCGACAACAACAATCCGCTCGGTTTCGTCGGCGTGCTCGTCGCCATGATCGTGGCGCCGCTGGCGGCGGCGATCGTGCAGATGGCGATCAGCCGGACCCGCGAATACGCCGCCGACCGGCGCGGCGCCGAAATCTGCGAGCATCCGCTGTGGCTGGCCTCGGCGCTCGCCAAGATCGCCCGCAACGTCGAGCGCATTCCCAACAACGACGCCGAACGCAACCCGGCGACCGCGCCGCTGTTCATCATCAACCCGCTGTCGGGCGAGCGCATGGACAATCTGTTCTCGACCCATCCGAACACGGACAACCGCATCGCCGCCTTGCAGGCGATGGAGCAGGAGTTCGCCGCGGCCGAAAGCGGCGCGCGCCCGCAGCCCCGTCCAGAAGCTCGCCCGCAGCCGCGCGCGGAAGCGCCGGCGAGACCGCGCGGCGAGACCCCCGTACGGCCGCGCGACGGTGCGGCGGACGGGCCGTGGGGGAACACCGACGCAGAACCGGTCATACCTTCCGAGCCACAGGCACCGAAACCCAATCCCTGGGGCCGCAATCCGACCGGACCGCGCAACAGCAGCCGCAAGGGCCCATGGTCATAAAGCGGTCGGCGGTTTTTTCTGCGCTTGGAGCAAGGACTTTACAGCCGTGGTTTGGCTGATAAAGCAGGCTTTTCGCCGCCGATCCGGCGACCGCGGAAACGAGGCGCCTTACCAGACAGATGCCCCAAAGACCCAAAAAAGATGCTCCGCCCTCCGTGCCGGGGCTCCCTGCGCGCATGGCGGCGGCGCGGCTGCTGGCGGCGGTGGTCGACGCGAAGACGCCGCTCGACGGGCTCACCGATCACGATCACGGCCATCCGCAGTTCCGCGCGCTGGACGCGCGTGACCGCGCCCTTGTGCGGGCGATCCTGGTCAGTGCGCTGCGCCATCGCCGCAGCATCGAGGCGCTGATTTCGGCACGGCTGCGCTCGCCGCTGCCGGCCAATGCGACGACGCTGTCGCATATCCTGCATGTCGGCGCCGCGCAGATCCTGTTCCTCGACGTTCCCGACAGCGCGGCCGTCGACCTCGCCGTCACCCACGCCAAGGCCGACCCGCGCACGGCGCGTTTCGCCGCGCTGGTCAATGCCGTGCTGCGCGGGCTGTCGCGCGACAAGGCGGCCGGCCTGCCGGAAGCGCTCGCCGCGACAAACGATGCGCCCGACTGGTTCAGCGAGCGCCTGCGTGCCGCCTACGGCGACGAGGCTGCGGCGAGGATTATGGCCGCGCACAGGCTTGAACCGGCGACCGACTTCACCGTAAAGGCCGACCCAGAACGTTGGGCGGAGACGTTCGGCGGCATCGTGCTGCCGACCGGTTCGGTGCGTTGCGTGCGGCTGCCAGCTCCCGTTGCCGATCTGCCGGGCTATGCCGACGGCGCGTGGTGGGTGCAGGACGCCGCGGCGGCGCTGCCGGCGCGCCTGTTCGGCGAGATCAGGGGGCTGCGGGTCGCCGACCTCTGCGCGGCCCCGGGTGGCAAGACGGCGCAGCTTGCGCTGGCCGGCGCCGAGGTTACGGCGGTGGATGCTTCGCGCAACCGGCTTGCCAGGCTGCAGGCGAACCTCGACCGGCTCCGCCTGCGGGCATCCCTGGTGCAGGCCGATATCCTCGACTGGGGCCCGGAAACGCTGTTCGACGCGGTGCTGCTCGACGCACCCTGCTCGTCGACGGGCACGGTGCGGCGTCATCCCGACGTGCCGTGGACGAAGTCGCCCGCCGACATCGCCAAACTCGCCGATCTCCAACGCCGCCTGCTGGCGCGCGCGGTCGGCCTGCTCAAGCCGGGCGGGCGCATCGTGTTTTCCAACTGCTCACTCGATCCGATCGAGGGCGAGGACATGATTCGGCAGTTTCTGGCGGACAACGGCACGGTCCGGGCCGAGCCGCTAACGCCCGGCGAGGTCGCCGGCGCCGACAGCTTCATCACCGCCGACGGCTTCTTGCGCACCACGCCCGCCGGCATGCCGATGGGCGATGCGGCTCTTTCCGGTCTCGACGGTTTCTTCGCCGCCCGCCTGCGCCGCGTCGCCTGAGGTTGCAGATCGGCGGGCTGCGTTTCACCTTCGCAGCCTTGCCTGAATCATCTACAACGCGCCGATCGTGTACGCTGGAAGGGAGCGATCTTGGCGGCAGCAACGGCCGACGGCACGCGACTGTGGACGCTGGTCGCCAGGGAATACTGGCGCAAGGCCCGCCGCCGTCTGCGCACCGGCGCTCTCTACCGCTGGCGCTACAGCGGCCGTACCCCCGAGCGCGTGCTGATAGCGCCGCCTGACCTGCGTCTCGCCGACCCGCAGATCGCCGTCGAAATCTATCACGGCCGCTTCCCGCTGTCCGGTCACATGGTCGAGACCGGCGGCGGCTCGCCGTTCCTGCTCGACGCCGGCGATCGCGGCTGGCAAAAATCGCTGCACGGCTTTCGCTGGCTGCGCCACATGCGCGCCGCCGGCACCGACCTTGCCGCCGCCAATGCACGCGCGCTGGTGGCCGACTGGATCGCCGCGCATGGCAGCCGCATCTCCGGCGTCGGCTGGGAGCCGGCGACCACGGCCAAACGCATCATCGCCTGGCTGCAGCATTCGTCGGTCGTGCTGCAAGGCGCCGAGTTCGTGTTCTACCGGGCCTTCCTGCGGTCGCTCGCCTTGCAGATCCGCTATCTCCGCTCGGTGGTGCGCGAGATGCCGGAGGGCGAAGGCAGGTTGCGCGCTCGCATCGCGCTGGCTTATGCCGCCTTGTCCCTGCCCGCGCCGCCTTCCGCGCTGCGCGGCGCCACGCGTTATCTCGCAGACGAACTGGAGCGCCAGATCCTGCCCGACGGCGGCCATATCTCGCGCAATCCGATGGCGGTCATGGAGCTTCTCGCCGACCTGTTGCCGCTGCGCCAGACCTACGCCAACCAGGCGGAGACGCCGCCGGGCGCGCTGATCGGGGCGGTCGAGCGCATGCTGCCGGCGCTGCGCTTCTTCCGCCACGCCGACGGCAGCCTGGCGCATTTCAACGGCATGGGCGTCACCATCCATGAGCGCATCGCCGCGATCCTGCGGCACGACGACACCGCCGGGGCACCGCTGCTGCACGCGCCGCATTCCGGCTACGAACGCCTCGCCATGGGCGGCACCACGGTGATCGCCGACACCGGCGCGCCGCCGCCGGTGGAACTGTCGGAGGCCGCCCATGCCGGCTTCCTGTCGTTCGAGCTGTCGTCCGGCCGACAGCTGTTCATCGTCAACGCCGGCGTCGACAGTTTTGGCGCCGACGAGGTGCGGCCGCTCGGCCGCGCCACGGCGGCGCATTCCACCGCCTGCATCGAGGACACCTCGGCGGCGCGCTTCAACCATCCGCAGCGCGTCAGCGGCATCATCGGTGCGCCGCTGGTCGATGGGCCTCGGCAGGTGCGCTGCGATCGGCTCGACCAGCCGGGCAGCCAGCGTTTCGTCGCCGCCCACGACGGCTACCTCCAGCGCTTCGGCATCACCCACGAGCGCATCCTGACGCTTTCGGCCGACGGCGACCTGCTCGCCGGCGTCGACCGCTTCATCCCGCGCGGCAATGGATTTTCGGAGCGGGACGCGGTCGCGGTGCGCTTCCATTTGCATCCCGACGTCGAGCTGTTCCGCGACAACAAGGGCCGCCTGGTGTTGGCGCCGCCGCAGGCCGACCGCTGGTTCTTCTCGTCCAGTGTACCGCCGCATGTCGAGGAATCGATCTTCTTCGCGGCGTTGGGCGGACCGCGCCGGACCCGCCAGATCGTGCTCGCCTTCAGGGCTTCCGAGGTGCCGCAACTCGACTGGCAGTTCGAAAAAAGGCGGCGCGATATAGGACTTCCGCAGATCTGACGGCGCAAGGCGCCGCGCGGACCTGACTTAACCGCTCAGCGCTGGCGATCGGCGTGACCCAGGTCTCGGCCGGGATCGATCACGTCGCGCACCAGTTGCTTGAGCTTGGCCGCGTCGGGAAACCCGCCGTCGCGCTTGCGGTCCCAGATCAGATGCTCGCCGCAAGTGATTGTGAAGATGCCGCCGGTGCCGGGCACCAGCGTAACCTCGCCGAGCTCGGTGGCGAAGGTCGACAGCAGCTCCTGCGCCATCCAGCCGGCACGCAGCAGCCACTGGCACTGCGTGCAATAGGTGATGCGGATGACAGGAAGCTCGCTCATATGCGTAGGACAGCGGTGCCGGCGAGCCGGTCGTAGACCGGATCGACCTTGCGGACAAGCGAGACGATGATCCAGACCGCCCAGATCAGTGCGACGACGACACCGAAGATCGATCCCAGCCAGAAAAGCTGGTTGTTCGCGATGCTTTCCAGCTCGGATTCGGTGGACACGCCGCCCAGCCACAAGAACTGCAACGCCAATGCGGGCATAACCCCGATCCACATGGCAACCTGGCGCAAGAAGGCCTTGCCGAAGGGCAGTCCGATCCGATCGGGCGAAGCCGTGTCGACGGTCCTGATCGCGGTCAAACGTTTTCCAAGTGTCCGGCCCCACCGGAATTCGAGCAGGACCAGATAGGCCAAAAGCGCCACTTCGGCCAACCAGCCGGCGTCTACAGCGTCTTTTATTGGCTTGCCGTGAGCATCCAGTGAGTACGAAAGCGAGATGGCGCTTGTCTGTGTCCCCTCCTGGGTGACCCGGCTCACCGTCAACGTACGGGCGGTTTCGAGGCCTAGTATCGAAACCCACGACCGGCAGTCGACAATTTGATTGAACCCCTCCGGTGGTGGAGGCTCCAACCCATCAGGGATCTGCTCTACGACGTAGCAGGCGCTGGTGGCAAAGCCGAAAGCGCCCTGGACAGCGCCGTTGGTGGCCGAGAACAGGATCGCGACGATCAGTTGCAGTGGAATGAGAACGATCGCCATGTCGGCCAGCAAAGCCAGAACCCGTCGCCAGAAACCGGCACGGGGCCGCGACGATATCTCTACCCGCGGCGCCTCCGCCTGCGCCTCGTCCAAAGTCATCCAAAATCCCCCAGCCCTTGCGTGATGCTGGACGATCCGGCTAACAATTTCAAGCGACCTGCTGCTTGGAGATCGAGGCGGGGAGGGTGACCCCTTATGCGGCGCTCAGTTTGGCCAGCGTCGCCTCGTCGACCTCGAAATTGGCGTAGACGTTCTGCACGTCGTCGTCGTCCTCGAGATTGGCGACCAGCTTCATCAGCGACTGGGCACGCTCCTCGTCGACCGGCACGTTGGTCTGCGGTTTCCAGACGATCTTGACGCTCTCGGCCTCGCCGAGCGTGCCTTCCAGCGCCTTCGACACCTCGCCGACATTCTCGAAGGCGCACTGGATGGTGTGGCCGTCCTCGTCGGAGGCGACGTCGTCGGCGCCGGCCTCGATCGCCGCTTCCATCACCTTGTCGGCGTCGGCTTCGGGCGTGTAGAAAATCTCGCCGACCCTGTTCCACAGGAACGATACCGAGCCGGTTTCGCCCAGCGCCCCGCCGGCCTTGGTGAAGGCGGCGCGGACGTTCGAGGCGGTGCGATTGCGGTTGTCGGTCAATGCCTCGACGATCAGCGCGACGCCGCCGGGGCCATAACCCTCGTAGCGGACCTCGTCATAGTTCTCGGCGTCGCCGCCGATCGCCTTGTTGATGGCGCGCTGGATGTTGTCCTTGGGCATCGACTCGGCCTTGGCGTTCTGGATGGCCAGCCGGAGGCGCGGGTTCATGCCGGGGTCGGGAACGCCGAGCTTGGCAGCGACGGTGATCTCGCGCGCCAGCTTGGAAAATACCTTCGACTTGGCCGCGTCCTGGCGGCCCTTGCGGTGCATGATGTTCTTGAATTGTGAATGGCCGGCCATGAGGTCCCTGTCTGCGAACGATCGGCGATGTTCCGGAATGGCGGGCTTATAGATAGATTGCCGTCAAACGTCCAGAAGCAGCGGCGATGCATGCTAAATTGAACCGGCGATCGTCGACCGGGGAAGCCGCTACTGGCTGGCCGCCAGCGCGATCGCCGCGCGCAGCTCGGCGATGCCTTCGCCTTCCTCCGAGGACGTGGCGATGATTTCCGGGAAGGCCGCAGGGCGTTTTCTGGTCCGCTCGGCCGTGTCGGCGAGAAGCTTCGGCACGCCGGGCGCCTTGATCTTGTCGATCTTGGTGAGCACGATCTGGTAGGACACCGCCGCCTTGTCGAGCAGCGTCATCACTTCCTCGTCGATCGGCTTGATGCCGTGGCGGGCATCGATCAGCACGTAGACGCGCTTCAGCGACACGCGGCCGCGCAGATAGTCGAGCACGAGTTTTGTCCAGCGCTCGACCTCGACCTTCGGCGCCTTGGCGTAGCCGTAGCCGGGCATGTCGACCAGGGCCAGCGGCGGCAGGTCGCCGGCCTCGCCGGAATGGCCGTCCGGCACGAAGTAGTTGAGCTCCTGCGTGCGGCCCGGCGTGTTGGAGGTGCGGGCAAGGCCCTTCTTGCCGGTGAGCGCGTTGATCAGCGACGATTTTCCGACATTGGAGCGGCCGGCGAAGGCGATCTCGGCCGGCCCTTGCGGCGGCAGCAGATGCATGGCCGGCACGCTGCGGATGAATACCCACGGCTTCGCGAACGGGTCCGTCCCGGGGGCGGCCGGCGCGTTCACGCGGCAGCCTCAAGAGCGGCGATGTCGGCGCCGCGGATGGCGTCGAGATTGCGGCTTATCTTCTCCACCGGCCAGTCCCACCAGGCGACGGCGAGCAGGCGGTTGACCGTGTCGGCGTCGAAGCGCGTCTTGACGACACGGGCCGGGTTGCCGGCGACGACCGCGTAAGGCGGCACGTTCTGCGTCACCACCGAGCGTGCCGCGGCAATGGCGCCGCTGCCGATGCGAACGCCGGGCATGACGAGCGTCTCCATGCCGAGCCAGACGTCGTGGCCGACGACCGTGTCGCCGCGCACCTCGCGGCTCCAGGTCGCGGGGTCGAAACCCTGCTCCCAGCCATGCCCGAAAATGTTGAAGGGAAAGGTCGAAAAACCCGACATCGCATGGTTGGCGCCGTTCATGATGAACTGCACGCCTTCGGCCAGCGCGCAGAAGCGGCCAATCACCAGCCGGTCGCCGATGAAGGGGTAGTGATAGAGCACGCATTTGCGCACGAAATGCTCGGGGCCGGCCGGGTCGTCGTAATAGGTGAACTCGCCGATCTCGATGTTTTCCGCCTCCGCCAGCGGCTTCAGGAAGCCGACGCGCGGATGCATCTGGATCGGGTGCTTTATGTTGGGATGCGGTCCCTGCATCGAATTCCCGATGAGCTTTGGTCGTCACCGGTGCCCGGTTTTCTGGCCGATTCAGCCATCGACCGCCGCTTCTTGCATGGGTGTTGTGGCTATTCAAGCCAAAACGGCCGCTGCCGAAACTAGCGCAATGCCAGGATGAAGGCGATGCTGGCGGCGATGCCGGAAACCGTCCTGACGTGGTTCCAGGCCGTCCAGCGAACGAGATGGTCCGTCCAGAAGGCGGCTGCGTCCGCGCTCGCCGGATCGATGGCGTCGAGCGCGTTGTTCATCGGCACGTTGAAGACGATGGTGACGCCGATGATGCCGAGCAGATAGAACGCCGCGCCGATGTAGATCGCGGTCGAGCCGCTGCTGGTCCAGCCCAGCAAGGCGGCGACGGCAAGCAGGATGCTGAGCAGGGCCGGGCCGAAGAAGGCAAGGAAAAACACCGGATTCTGGATGACGACGTTGATCGCCTGCATGGCGGCGATGCCGCTGGCTGGCGCCACGCGGCCGAGCGCGGCCATGATCGTGTTTGAGAAGACGAAAAACAGGCCGCCCATGAGGCCGGTGCTGACGGCGGCGGCGACGGTGAGGGCATAAAGGATACGTTCGCTCATGGTCATGCTCCCGCGGTTCTGCGCTGGCGCCGCGGCGTCCACACATCGGTAGCGGCGGTCTCGCGGGCGAAGTCGGAAAAATCCTTCGGCGGCCGGCCGAGCGCCTGGGCGACACCGTCGGCGAGCGACTGGTTGCGGCCGTCGAGGACCTCGGTGAACAGCACCATCACCAGGGCGACGACATCCTCCGGCAGTCCATTGGCGACGAGCATGGCGTGGAATTCGCCTTCGCCGATCCGTTCGTAGCGCAGCTTGCGGCCGCTGGCCTCGGCGATCTCGGCCACCGCCTCGGCGAAGCTGAGCAGGCGGGGGCCCGTGAGTTCGTAGAGCTTGCCGACATGGCCGTCCTCGGTCAGGGCGGCGGCAGCCGCATCGGCGATGTCGTCGGCATCGACAAAAGGTTCGCGGACCGCGCCGACCGGCAGCGCGACCACGCCGGCCAGGATCGAATCGAGCATAAAGTTCTCGCTGAAATTCAGGCTGAACCAGGAGCAGCGCAGGATCGTCCAGTCGGCGCCGGAAGCCTGCAGCGCCGCCTCGGCCCGCTGCGCTTCCGGCTCGCCACGACCGGAGAGCAGGACGATGCGGCGGACGCCGGCGTTGACCGCCGCCTCGGCGAACCGTCCGATCGAGTCGGCGGCGCCGGGCGCGGCGAGGTCGGGATAATAGGTGACATAAGCCGCCGACGCCCCGGCCAGCGCCGCGGCCCAGCCATCCGGCGCGTTCCAGTCGAAGGCGGGCTGGGTCGAGCGCGAGGCGATGCGCGTCGCCACGCCGCGTGCCGTCAAGCGCTCGGCGACGCGCCGCCCGGTCTTGCCTTTGCCGCCGATCAGCAGGATCGGCCGTTCACTATCATAGGCGTTCATCTGCAACCTCCTAAATATGAGCAACTCTCATATTTGCAAATGTGATAAATCTTCATATTATAGATGTCAAGCGGGTTTACATGGTGAGGACGCGCGGGCGATGAACGATCCGAGGGCGAACATCGAAGGTCCCGACGGCGAGGCTGGTGTCGTCCGCAAGACGCCGGTGCAGCGGCGCAGCCGCGAGCGGGTGGAGCGCATGCTGCAGGCGGCGACCGAACTGATCGGCGAGCGCGGCAGCGACGCGCTGCGCATGAGCGAAGTGGCGGAGCGCGCCGGCGTGTCGATCGGTTCGCTCTACCAGTTCTTCCCGGACAAGACGGCGATCGTCGCCGCGCTGGTCGAGCGGTCCAACGCGGCGGGACGCCGGTGCATCGAGACGGAGCTGGAAGGGGTCGCCGACGACGCCGGCATGCGCCGCGCCTTCGACGCGCTGATCGACATCTATTACGGAATTTTCCTGGCCGAGCCCGTCATGCGCGACATCTGGTTCGGCGCCCAGGCAGACAAGGCGCTGCGCGCGCTGCAACTCGCCGACAGCCGCCGCAACGGCGCGCTGGTGGCCGCGGCGCTGCGGAGGCTGCGGCCGCGCGCCGACCCGGCGGCGCTGGAGACCTCGGCGCTGCTGGTCATGCATCTCGGCGAGGAAACGATGCGGCTGGCGATCTCCGTCGACCGCGCCGAAGGCGACGCGCTGGTCGAAGCCTACAAACGCATGGCGCTGGCCGAACTGCTGCGGCCTTAAGGACGGGTCCGCCCCGACCTGGGGGTCCTCCGGGGCAAAGGTTTGCATGGGAGGACACGTGAAAATGGCCGCATCCCGGAGGTGCGGCCATCAGGCATTACCGATTTACGTCCAGTCGAACGGCTTTGATCCCGTCGGCGGGAAAGCGATCAGCCTTCCTTCGGCTCCAGCACCTGGCGGCCGCGATACATGCCGGTCTTCAGGTCGATGTGGTGCGGGCGGCGCATTTCGCCGGAGTTCTTGTCCTCGACATAGGTCGGGGCCTTGAGCGCGTCGGCGGCGCGGCGCATGCCACGCTTGGACGGCGACGTCTTTCTTTTTGGCACAGCCATGGGTGTATTCCTTCGGTCAATGGACCCGGCTGCTCTGGCAAAAAGGAGCCGCGCGTTCCGGGCCGGAATGAGAAATCCGGCGAGCCTATACACGCGCGAGCCGGCTTTGGCCAGCGTCGCGGCTAATTTTTTTGAAGCGCCGAAACCGGACGGTCAGTTCAGGCACTGGACATAGTCGCCGGAGCGGGTGGCGCGCCGCTGGATGATATTGGCGAGCCGTCTGAGCCCCGCCGACGGCTTCGCCGGGTTGCGGGTGATCGGGTTGGGCAAGGTGACGGCGAGCAGTGCGGACTGCCGCGCCGTCAGCTTGCTGGCGGGAATGCCGAAGTGATGCTGGGCCGCCGCCTCGATGCCGTAGATGCCGGGCCCCCATTCGGCGATGTTGAGATAGATCTCCATGATCCGCCGTTTCGGCACGACGAGGTCGAAATAGGCCGCCAGCGGCAGCTCCACCACCTTGCGCAGGATCGAGCGGCTGTTCCACAAATAGAGGTTCTTCACCGTCTGCATGGTGATGGTGGAGGCGCCCCGCGTCGGCTCGCCGGCCAGCGCGTCGCTGACCACGCCCTTCAACTCGCCGAAATCGATGCCGAGGTGGCGGCAGAACTGGCCGTCCTCCGACATGATCACAGAATGGGCGAGCACCGGCGCGACATCCTCCAGCGGCACCCAGCGGCGGTCGTAACCCTGCAAGGTGACGAGGTCGCCGAGCATCAGCGTCGACACCGGCCGCACGAACGACGGGATGTACAGCAACGTCAGCAGCAGCGGGATCAGCACGATGACGATGGCCAGCTTGAAGGCGCGGCGCAGCCACCGACCGACGCCGGCGCGGCGCGATCGGCCCTTGGCTTGCGCTGCCACCTCCAGCCCCTCGGTTTCCGGTTGAACGGTTTCGTCCAAGCCACCCGCCTTCGTTCGATGCTTCCGGCATAAAGGTGCGGGACCGCGAGCGCAACCGGCGGGGCGGATGCGACTTGACCGGTAGCACGATTGGTAATCTTCGGCTTGCCGCATGATCTTTTTCCGAAAAGCCTGCAACTTTTCTGGATCATGCTCTAAAGGGCGGGCATGACTCCGATCGCTCCTTCCTTCGAGGACAGGCTCGCCCATCGCGCCGGCGAAGTGGAAACACTGCTGCGCCAGCTTCTCGACGGCCAGGCGCGCGACGGCGAGATCGTCCGCCCGCCGGTGCTGGTGGCGGCGATGCGGCACGGCGTGCTCAATGGTGGCAAGCGGCTGCGGCCGTTCCTCGTGCTGGAGAGTGCCGCGCTGTTCGAACACGACGGCGAGGAGGCGCGCCATGTGGCGGCGGCGCTGGAATGCGTGCACTGCTATTCGCTGATCCACGACGACCTGCCGGCGATGGACGACGATGACCTGCGCCGCGGCCAGCCGACCGTGCATCGCGCCTTCGACGAGGCGACGGCGATCCTTGCCGGCGATAGCCTGCTGACGCTGGCCTTCGACATTGTCGCCGACGCGCCGTCCGCGGGCCGCGATACCGGCGCGGCGGCGCGGCGCAAGCTGGAACTGGTGCGCGGGCTGGCGCGCGCCGCGGGTTTCGGCGGCATGGCAGGAGGGCAGGCGCTCGACCTCGCGGCCGAGGTGGCGCGGCCGGACGAGGCCGGCATCATCACCTTGCAGGCGATGAAGACCGGCGCGCTGATCCGTTATGCCTGCGAGGCCGGTGCGATCGCAGCGGATGCCAGCCTGGCCGACCGTGAGCGGCTGGCCGAGTTCGGCTCGGCGATCGGGCTCGCCTTCCAGCTCGCCGACGACCTGCTCGACCTGACGGCGAGCGTCGAGACGATGGGCAAGGCGACCGGCAAGGACGCCGCCGCCGGCAAGGCGACGCTGGTCGCCCTGCACGGGGAAGACTGGGCGAAACGCCAGCTCGGCGGCCTGGTGGAACAGGCGCATGCGCTGCTGGAGCCTTACGGCGAACGCGCCGGCCTGCTGAAATCGGCCGCGACGTTCATCGCCGAGCGTGGGCACTGAAGCGTCATCGATTTCGGGCGACACGACGGCGGTCTCTCCCCTGCCGGCCAGGCAATCGCATATGGCGGGCAATCGCGCCCCCTCCACCACGCTTCGCGTGGTCCCCCTCCCCCGTAAACGGGCAGGGCTATCGCATATGATGTATTTCGCGAAGTTCGGCGGCGCCTTACCCCCACCCCTAACCCCTCCCCACAAGGGGGAGGGGGACTTTGCGGCCGCAATGCCGCGCAAAACCTCCGACGATTGGTACCCAGCAGGCACGCAACCATATCCCCCTCCCCCTTGTG
>QFCS01006719.1_pt1 | contig 41416 bp, 38 predicted proteins | sample 3576561 | NCBI WGS metagenome assembly QFCS01 | reverse complement strand
CCTCATCCTGAAACCAAATCTCTATGCGTTTTCCTCGGGCCGCTCCAGCGGCAATCTCTGCCACTGCGGCAGGGAAGCTTTTTTAAAACCCTCAATGGCTTGAGGGTCTTGCGCGTGATGTTTGGGCCGAACAGCGAGCTTGCGATAGCCCATGGCCCGGACTTCGCGGCTGAGCGTCTGCTCGCTCACCGAAACGCGAAACTCCTCCCACAGCCATTGCGCCAGATCGCACAGACGCCAGCGAACGACGCCGTCGAGATAGGGTGTCGGCCCACGCTCGATGGCCTGCGCCAGGGCCGCACGCTGCTGATCGTTCAACCGCGATTGTGGGCCGGGAGCCTTGCCATTGATCAGACCTTGGGGACCGCGTTCGTTGAACCGCATGACCCAGTCACGGACAATCTGCAGCGTGACGTTACCGAGGCGGGCGGCATCGGAACGCGAGCCTCCATCGTAGATCGACGCCAGCGCCAGCAGTCGGCGCGCCTGAGCGGCATCCTTCGTCTGCCGCGCCAGCCGCCGCAGACCGTCTCCATCAAAATCCGTCCGTAGTGAAATCCCTGATCGCATCGCAGACCTCCGGTTTGCACCAGAGATTCAGATTCACCCCACTTTGGGAAGGCTAAAGAGTCGAAGTCAGCGAGGCGGCGTAGAAGTTCTGCGACGAGATCAACTGCGTTGAGTAAAGAAGCTCGGGAAGCGCAATGACGCTGACCAACGAAGTGTATTTCAGCATTGAAATCGCTTCGTTACCCGTGGGAGGGATAATGACGCGCATCGCCTGCGGAAGAATGATCCTGATGAAAGCCGCCCGCGAGGACATTCCAAGCGTTCGAGCTGCTTCGCGCTGACCCACGTCAACCGAATTTAGCCCGGAGCGCACGATCTCGGCCATAAATGCGGCTTCATTCAAGGAGAGCGCTATAATGGCAGCTCCCAACGACGTGATGATCGTGTTGGTATCAACTTGGTAGACGGTCCCGACGAATGGCAGGGAAAGCCCAAGCGAGGGGTAGAGCGCTGCGAGGTTGTAGCAGAATATCACCTGAACAAGCAGTGGAACGGCGCGGAAGAACCAGATGTAAAGTTTGGCGAGGTTGGAGAGGACGATATTGCCGCTCCCCACCGAAAGAGCGAGTAACACCCCAAGGATAAGCGCCGCGGCCATAGAGACCGCGGTCAACATCAAAGTCGTTCCCAACCCGGCCAGAACCTGCGGTGCGAATAGGTATTCCGCCACGATACCCCAGCCGAAGCCGGGGTTCGTTGCCATCGAACGGATCACAAGAATGGCGAGCAGTATACAGATGCATGCAGCGACCCACGTCCAGGGTTTCCTGCGCTGATGCAGGGAAGCACTGGACAAATCCTCATCGCTGAACGGCCGGACGGGAGCCGACAGCGTCAACCGGCTCACTTGGCCGCTCCCGCCGCATTGATGGTCGCCTTGGTGACGCGGGCCGCTTCAGGGAAGCCGTACTGGTCGAGAAGCTTGCCGTAGGTTCCGTCGGCGATAAGCTCGTCGATTGCCTTGGCGATAAGCGGGCCGAGCGGGGAATCCTTCGGTACGGCGATACCGACAAGACCGGTGTTAAATGGTTCGCCCACCATTGCAAACTGGTCAGCCTGCTTGGTAGCGAGAAGTCCGAGATAGCCGAGGTCCCCAAAAATCACCTGAACGCGGTCGCTCTTGATCGCTGCGATTTCAGATTTGATGTCGGGGAAGACCTTGATATCGATCGCCTCTTTGCCGTCGGCGACACATTTTGCAGAGATTTCTTCTGCATTCTTGATCTCCACCGCACCGCGGAGAGTTGCCGCGGTGTGACCGCAGAGATCGTCGTTCGACTTGATGGTGCCGGACAGCTTCGAGGTTGTCAGGACCGCCGATCCACCGATAGCCTGGTTCACGAAATCAACTTTCTTCTCGCGTTCGACGTTATCGAACATCGCGGAGCTGATGAAATTGATGCGTCCGGCCTGCAGGCTCGGGATAAGAGCGTCAAACCCGATGTTGCTGACCTCGAGCTTCAGTCCGAGCTTTTCCGCAATAGCGGCAGCTAGGTCCGGATCAAGTCCGGTATACTGATCGGTTGTTCCGGGCTTTGTGCTGCTCCACGGCAGGCCGACGTCCGCGGAGGTTCCAAGGACGATTTTGCCAGCTTCCCGCATTTCGGCGGGAACTTTCTTTTGAAGTGCTTCGCTTGCAAGCGCGTATGTCGCCATTGGTCCAACGGCGAAAGAAAGGGTCAGGGCGGTGTTGCCCAGAGTTCTGGCGATTTTTCCGTAGTTCATTTTATTCCCCTTATTGTTTGTTGGATGGGAGATGGGAGGAGGAGTTATTCCGCACGAAGTCGGCGGCGGACGATCGCGACGTAGAACGCAGCGCCACCAGCGAGTGCCGCATCGTTGAAATCGTATGACGGGTTATGAAGAGGAGCGGATTCCGCACCGTTGCCGATAAAGAGGAAACAACCGGGTGCGTATTTGAGGAACTGGGCGAAGTCTTCGGACGCCGTGATCGGGGTGTCGGCGATTACGACGGCGTCCTTCCCAAAGACTTCGTCGGCCGCGCCAAGAGCTTCTTCCGTGAGGTCGGGGTCGTTGATTAGAGGGATGAATTCGCGGCGATAGTCCACCTCAACAGCCAAGTTGTAGGTGCGTGCCGTTCCCTCGGCGACGATCCTCATCTGCTGCTCAACGGCGGCACTAACCTCCGGTTTGAAACTTCGGACGTCGCCGAGGACCTTCGCAATGCCCGGCAGGGCATTGCGCGTTCCGTCAGTAATGATCTCCGTCGCTGACACAACAGCGGTGTCGGTCGGGTCAAGACGTCGCGATACGATCGTCTGAAGGCTCATCACCAACGAGCAGGCAGCAACGAGTGTTTCGCTCCCGGAGTGAGGCTTGGACGCATGCCCGCCGACTCCGCGGAGAGTTATCTCGAATATGTCTTCAGCGGACATGATCGGTCCACTACGGGTTCTGACCTCCCCGACGGGAAGGCCGGGCCAGTTGTGCATGCCGTAAATTTCGTCGAACGGGAAGCGCTCCATAAGACCATCGGCGAGCATGGCGAGCGCACCTTGTCCCCATTCCTCGGCTGGCTGGAAGATAAAGCGGACAGTTCCGTCGAAACCGCCTTCTTCGCACAGTTGCCGGGCGGCTCCCAGAAGCATCGCGGTATGGCCGTCGTGACCACAGGCATGCATGACGCCTTCGTTGGTCGAGCGATAGACGGTGGATCCCTGTTCGGTAATCCGTAACGCGTCGATATCCGACCGCAGGGCAATACAACGGTTTCCGCTTCCGCGTTTCAGCGTTCCGACGACCCCGGTTCCGCCTACCCCCTCAACCACTTCATCTAGGCCAAACTTCCGCAGTTTCGCCGCAATGAACGCAGCGGTCTGCTTCTCTTCGAACCCAAACTCCGGATAGGTGTGCAGATGGCGACGCCAGGCAGTCATATCTGAGCGGAGCTTCTCCATATCGGTCATGCCACGGCTCCTGCGGTCCGGCGGACGCAAACCTCCTCGGGAGTACGACCCACCAGTTGTTCGTATAGAACCGGATCGGTCGCGCCTTCCGTGTTTATCAATAGCACTCTGCTCGAAGGTTCGAGTTTCAGTTTCGAGCGCAGCGTCGGGTTGGCAGCCACCTTGGCCAAGGCTGCCACGCCGACACCGCCGCTTTCACCGGCAACGATTGCCGGATCACCCTCCTCAGGGTTGGCAAGACGGCGCATGGCGCTGATGGCCTCGTCTTCCTCGACCGTCATGAATGCGTCCGCGACACGCGACAGAATGCGCCAGGCGACCATGGACGGCTCGTAGCACTCCAGCATGGCCATTACCGTTGGCTCGCCATGCTCGATCTTGACCGCCTCGCCAGCTCTCGCGCTCTCGAAAAGGCAGGCGGCGCGCGAAGGATCGACTACGGTAAAGAACGGACGCCCTTCACCGTACAGGTTCGCGAGGTATCCTGCGGCCGCAGCGGCGATACCGCCTACCCCCGACTGAACAAACACGTGCGTTGGACGCTCGGGTATCTGCCTGACGATTTCACGCAGAAGAGCGGTGTACCCTTGCATTACGTATCCGGGGATGCGCTCATAACCAGGCCACGAGGTATCCGAAACCGTTTGCCAGCCTTTTTCCGCTGCGACCCTGGAAGCTTCCGCAACGGAGTCGTCGTATGTTCCGCCGACTCTGATCATTTGCGCGCCGAAACGGGCGATCGCATCGATGCGCTGTTGGCTCACACCTGAATGGACGAAGATTGAACATTTTGCGCCGACAAGTTGGGCACCCTGCGCAACCGATCGACCGTGATTGCCGTCGGTCGCACATGCGACAGTGATCTTGGCTGCAACGGCCCGAACTTCTGGCGTGGAAAGCTCGGCAATGTCAACGTGACGACCGAACTCGTGCGCTGCTGCCTCAAGAACGAGCCGGATGACCGCGTATGAACCGCCGAGCGCCTTGAAACTCCCTAGTCCCAGTCTATGACCTTCATCCTTTACGTGGACGGTGGCCACGCCCAATTTTCCCGCAAGGTGGGCCAGAGATTCCAGGGGAGTTTCACAATGCCCATCACGAAACTTGAGGAAGCGTTCCACCTCTTGCGCCGCTTCGAGACCAAGGTTTAAAGCGTCGGTCTCCTCCAGATCGCTCCGGTAGTTGTCCGTGGTGTTCAAGATGAGCATGATGTTGGCCTCTGCAAATGTTAATGAACGTTATTGCATCTGCGATCGAATTTGCGCTTAAAATGGTCGATCCTTACGCAACTTCGACTACAATTTGGCGGACCAAATGAGCGAAAATTCACATTCAGACGACATCGCTCTCGACAGGACGGACAAGGCAATCCTTCGCCTTCTCCAGCAGAACAACAAGATGTCGCAACGGAGGATTGCCGACGAGGTCAACCTTTCCGCGCCTGCCGTGCAACGCAGGATCAAGCGGCTAGAAGAAACGGGCGTAATCCAGGCGAACGTGGCGATCCTGGACCCGGCCAAGGTAGGGCAGCCCATTATTCTGTTCGTGCAGGTGGCGATGGAAAGCGAAAGAACGGACCTCTACGAAGTCGCAAAACGTTCATTTGCCGCCGCGCCGGAGGTTCAACAGTGCTATTACGTCACCGGGGAGGCGGATTTTATACTGGTCGTCTCGGTTCGATCGATGGGCGACTATGAAGCCTTAACGCGACGCCTGTTCTTCCAGAACAACAATGTTAAGAATTTTCGTACTTTCGTCTCGATGGATCGGGTTAAAGTGGGGCTCTCCATACCCCTCGGATAAGCTTTTAGGGTCTGGAGGGCTTTCAATGAACTGGTAGCGGCCGCCCCTCGTGGTGTCGTCAGTGAATGGTGACGCCCGGAGAACCACCATCGATGCCGTCTTGTGGCATCGGTTGTCATCCTTTGGTGGTCAAAAAAATGCCCTAAGTGTGTAAGCCCTACGTGAAATAATTTCGCACCTATCTACCAAACAAAGGTACTCAGCGATAAAGAAAGGCGGCTCAATTCGCCGCCTTTAGTCTATCTATGGACGAAATGGACGAACGGCAGATGATCCCTGCGCCTCGATCAACTCGTCACCAGGATCAGGTTCGACATCAGGTGCGCGGTCAAGGATCGCAAGCGCCGCATCGACATTTCCGCGTGCCGTCCGCTTTCTCAAGTTCATGATTGCGCGTCGATGACCGATGCCGTCGGCGATAAACGCTGAAAGCAACTGGTTGAGCGAGACGTTGTCTTCCGCGGCTGCTCGCTTGGCTTCTTCCATGACATGATCTGCTATTCTGAGAGGATAGGTACTCATGTTGGCAGTTTCGCGATTTACGAACTGAGACCGTCGATTGTCACTTCCCCATCCTTCTCTAGTTTCCGCCTGCGGGCGCTGTCTCGATCTCCCACCGTTTCCTCCATGTGTCGCGATAGGGGGCTAAAGCCCGATGTACCTACTATGTTCAGAGATTGATCCCAAGGCCAGCGCCGGTCTGTGCACATTCTCGAGGGGTACGAAATCTCTTCTTTCGAGTATCATTTGAGGTAGGCGCGTACGACGTCGATCAGTTCCGCTGCGCCCTCTTTGCGCTGTTTCTGCGTCAGTCCGTCCGCCGCCAGATGCATCAGGATGTGATCTTCTATGACTTCGCACATCAGGCCATTGATCGCTCCGCGCGCGCCGGCGATCGTCTGCATGACTTCCACGCAGCCTTTCTCTTCCTCGAGCATGCGCTCGACGCCTTCCATCTGGCCGCGAATACGACGCACACGATTGATAAGCTTACGCTTTTCGCGGATGGTGTGGCTCATCGAATTCTCCTGCGTGACCGAAGCGTCCGGTCAAGCCACGCGGGCTTCGACCTCTACCGTTACATGCGACAGATCATGGATCGCCGCAAGCTTCGCGCGGTAGTGCGAGGGAGAGCGTGGCTGGTCCACGACAATGGAAAGAATGGCTCCATGGTGCCCTGGGCCCAGTTGCCAGACATGCAGGTCGACGATCTCGGCCCCCTCCCCCACAAGGATGTCGCGGATCTCGTTCGGCAAGTCCTCGCTCTCCGGAAGGTAGTCCAGAAGCACACCGCCCGTGTTCCGTATCAAGCCCCACGACCACCGGGCAATAACGAGAGCACCGATAATGCCGATCACTGGATCCAGCCAGAGCCAACCGTAGAGGCTACCGACAACGAGCCCGACGATGGCCAGGACGGAGGTCAGTGCGTCGGCAACCACATGTATGTAAGCGGCTCGAAGGTTCCCGTCCCGTCCCGCGCCGTGGTCATGAGAATGTCCGTGGTCATGGCCGTGCCCGTGACTTTCCCGAAGGAGCCATGCGCAGCCGAGATTCACGACGAGTCCCACCACCGCCACCAGAATGGCTTCCCTGAAGTCGATCCCCACCGGTGACCGCAGGCGCGCGAAACTCTCCCATGAGATGAGTATGGCAATCAACGCCAGTATTACGGCGCTGGCGAATCCGGCAAGCTCGCCGAGCTTCCCGGTGCCGAATGAAAAACGGGGGTTACGGGCATGTTTTCGCGCATAGTGGTAAGCAAGTGCCGCGATAAGCATCGCCGCCGCATGGGTCGACATATGCCATCCGTCCGCCGTCAGGGCCATCGACCCATACAGGCGTCCGGCAACGATCTCAGCGACCATCATCGCGGCGGTGATGATGATCACGATCCAGGTCCGGCGCTCGTTCCTAGCGTGATCGTGGCCGAGAAATACGTGCTCGTGGCGCGCGTTCAGGACGCGAACAGAGTTTTCATTCCGCGGGTCGTCGTGACCTTCCGGCGGGACATGAGATCCGTACATAGCTGAGCTCCCTACAAGATACTATAGGGGGGTATACTATAATAAACGGTCCCACAAGCCTGCACGTCCGGACGATTGTTGTCGTTTGAAGAGGCACATTCGCATCGCGCTGAAAGCAATATGTATCTGTGGCCAACTCCACCATGTCTCATATACGTTACATAGTCAGGCGATACGTCTCATTTGCGATACATTTGGATACATCGGCTCCGACCACCCGCGTGACCGATTAACCCTTAGCGACAAGTGCCCGCGCCGCAGTTTTGCGCCGGACCTCCCTGCCCGGACAAGCATCATTCCGCGAAATTACAAGGCCGGCATTTTCTGCCGGCGAAAACCACGACGACGTTTTTCAGGAGATCATAAACCCATCAGGCGAGAACACCGCGGCACGACATGGGTTACTGGGACAGCATAGGAAAGTCGGACGAATGGTACACTCCACCTCATGTCTTCGAAGCGCTGGACTGCAGGTTCGATCTCGATGTCGCCGCGCCTAAAGACGTCACTACCTTCGTGCCTGCGGGCGCTTTCCTGACCGATGACAGCCTCGCGGCGCGCTGGAATGGCTTCGTGTGGATGAACCCTCCGTTCGGCGGACGAAACGGCATTAAGCCTTGGCTCGATAAATTCTTCGAGCATGGAAACGGCATCGCGCTCACACCGGACAGAACAAGCGCGCCGTGGTTTCGCGATGCATGGGGTCACTCTGACGCCGTGCTTTTCACGCCGAAAATTAAATTCCTGCGCCCCGATGGAAGCGAGGGTAAATCGCCGTCTAATGGGACGGCACTCTTCGCCAGCGGCGAGAAGGGCGTTGATGCGCTTCATCGGGCGACAGCGCTGGGTCTCGGCATACTCGCCTATCCGGCGCGGACAGGCCCGAACGCATTGCCTTGACCTTTTGTCTCACGCTTCTCGATCTCCGCATCTCTTCGGGCTGTCCGGCAATGGCGAGAGCCAATAAGCATGCCGCCGTTCACGAACTTCCCGATGCCACCGATATGTCAGGGAGGCGGCGGACAGCATTGAGTTCACCCCCAAACGATATTGCGGTTGCGAGATCCCCTTCCCTGCATATCCGGTCCGGAAGCCGCTGCGACAGACCGCCAATATCTTGCTATCGGAGGCCGTGAGCACACACAAGGAAGACCGAGGTCAGAACTCGGTCGTGGCGGGCGGCGCAACCGCGGGCCTTCCGGAAACGGGCAAACCGGGCTAGCCTTCGGTGCCAACGCTGAATCACGGCTTCGATGGCAACGAAGATAACGCTGGCAGACCTCTTTCCGGACGACGAGGGTATGATCCTCGTCGCTACGGATATCATGAACGGATCATCGCGCCATATCTCGGCTGTCGCGAACGGTGGGGCATGCGGATGCGAGTGCTTTGGCTGCGGCAGACGGCTCATTGCAAGAAACGGCGGGGACATCCGTGCCCACTCATTCGCGCATCGGCCTCAGGACAACGTTTTTGACTGCCTTTCTCCTGGGGAAACGGCACTCCATCTCCGCGCCAAGGAAATCATTGCTCGACACCGTCGCGTCACCCTTCCAGCGACAACCGTCTTGGGCCTCGACGGAAAGCCCATCGAAGTCACGCCGGAGCGCTCTATTGAACTCACGGATGTCAGGCTTGAGCGGATCGTGGGAGAGTTGATCCCCGATGTGTCCGCGACGATGCCCGACGGCAGACGGATTTTCATCGAAATCGCCAACACGCATCCCTGCCCTCGGGAAAAAATAGCGAAGCTCGATCTAATGGGTGTCGAAGTGCTCGAGATCATGGTGTCCGCATATCGCGCGGTCCCTCTCGACGACCTCGACGATATCATTCTCGACATCGCACCTCGCAAGCTGCTTCACAGTTCAGAGGCCAAGGCGATGGCTGCGACTGTCGCAGAGGATCGACAGCGTCAGGAGGAGGCGAAACGAGCCCACGCACAGGGCCTCGTCGCTATCTACCGTGAGGGTGTCCCCAAAAACCACAAGCAGGCGCAATCCCTCGTGGACCTTATGGTATGCCGTGGCCTGTCAGCCCACATCGATATCGGCGACGACGGACCTTCCGCCTTCGTTGTCTACCGTTGGCAATGGCAGGCAGCCATATTCGATAGGCTTTCCAAAACGACCATAACCAGCCGATCCGCGCCTTTGATATCGCCGAGGCATGGTCAGAGCGATGGGCAAAACCGGGGCTACGGAAGGTGAAGTCCGACTATGCGCGTTGGATCGTCAAGGAGATCGCAGACGATTTCAGGTCACCGTACGAGGAGATTGCCTATTACCTCGCACGCCTTCAGGCCGTTGGGGTCGTGTACAGGACATCCCGAGGCAATGCCTACCACATGCAATACCGCTTTAAGGAAGACCTGAGGGCGGCAATTGAGAAGGAGGGCCTCCCGGCGAGGCGGAAGCGTCAGCTTCTAGAAGCGTTCAAAGCAGTTGTGGGGTTGATGCAGCCCAACGACGGAAAGCTTGAGGATTTCGACGAATGGCTGAAGAAGCGGGCAACCGATTACGGCATGCGGGAAGACACATTGTTGTCAGACGACGGCGTCGCGTTCCAGGACTTGATTGTGCGCCTGCGGAGAATCCCCGCGGCCGTCGCCGTGATGCGGCGACCTCACCAGAGCTCCCCGCCCGAGGATATGGTCGGGTTGTCGCTGGAGGGCATGTTTCAGCGCCTCAGGATCGAGCGTGATCTCGCTCGAGAACGCACCAAGGCGGAGAGAGTCGCCCGCCTTGAGCGCGAAGCGGCCGAGACTGCGGCGAGATTGATACGGGAGCCCGCCGACCGCGTGTCCAACATCGGGGAACAGGCCATCTTTGTGGTCAAGGACGTGGATACGTTTCTCAGGACACCCTTATCCGGTCACGACGGCAGAACGCCAACGGAATTGGCGGCAGAGAGTATGAGCGGATTCATGGCTGTCCAACGGGACAGGATCAGCGATGCCGACCGAGCGGCGGCATTGGCCGAAAAGCTGCATAAGGAGATGGTTGCCAAGCTGTGGGATCGCGTTCACAGCCGCATCAGCCGTCGTGACATCGCCAACCTGTGGCCGACACAGGCGTGGAGGGAACTCGGCGGGATAAGGCCGATCGACTACTGCAAGGACAAGAAGACGCTGGAACGATGTTTCGTTTTCTTGGAGGAATGGGTAAAGACAGAGCAAAAGAGAGGACGGCGGTAGGAGCTCCCTACCGTGTCTCGTTACTGCTTCGGCATCGTGTACACGAACACGCGTTTCACTTGAGACGCGTCCACCGGAACCCCCGCCACGCGGCTTGACCCGGCAACGCATGCCAACATAGGTTGTATCCCGAGGCGGGGAAGTGACAGTGTGAGCAAAGCTTTAGAGGCGGTTTTCAAGGCGGCGGTCGCACCCACCATCGGGGAAACTGGTGGCGCACATAGCCTGAAAGGCTCCGAGTTCCAGAAGAACTGGGCGATCGTGGAGATGTTTTCACTGTATCAGGATGCGAACCGGCAGGACTTCATGCTGTTGTTCGAAGCAATCCAGGATGTTGCTGTCCTGGATTCCGCGACTGCTCCAAAGTCCATCGAGGTCGTCCAGGTCAAGAAAAAGGATCGCGGCGAATGGACTTGGGGAGCGTTGACCAATCTGCACGCGCCGCCCGGTCCCGCGAAAGTGAATGGGCGGAGGCCAGCCGTTAAAGGCAAGCCTCTGTCTGGGGTTTCCGCGAGCCCGGTTGGCAAGCTGTTTTCGTCCTTGGCCGCGCTCACTGAACTCGATGCCAGCGGCAGGTTCGTGTCGAACGCCGGTTGCAGTATCGATCTCGAGGCGGGCGGAACGGCGGCGGCGGCGGAAAAGGCTCTTTGCTCCGAGCTGGCACCCCATTTCCGCGATCTGCTACAATCCGCTCTGGATACCGTCGGGAAAACCCACCATGTCGCGGCCGACCTCTCCAGGCTCCGGTTGGATAAAGTCGATATTTCGGTCAATGATCCCTCTGGCAACTCCCTCGCTGCTGCGTTCAGATACCTCAGCAGTCACAGCCCGAACCATGCGGGTCAGGCTGGCGCTTTCGTTGACAGCATCCTGGTGAAGCTGGGGCCACTCGGAACGAACACCTCAAAATACTCGACGGTCGACGAACTGATACAGAAGCAAGTCTTTGGCAGGGCGCAGTTCCGGTCGGCGCTAGCGGACCTCGCCCAGACGCCGGATTTACAGGTTTATCTGAACGACTGGCTCGAAGACGCGCGCAACACGGGCCTTCCGCTTATGGAAATGACGCGCATCCGCTCCGCATTCGCGGGAATATATCGACGGATGCTGATCGGGGCCTCTCTACCCGATGAACCGGAAGTCGTTTCCGCATGCGAAAACTGGATCGATACCCACCCGGATTTCGATCCTCTCTATACTTGGATGACAGAGGGTGTTGCGCATATCCAAGCTGATTTTCCCTCTATCAAAACGCATGAGCTTGGGGCTCAATTGTTGTTAAGGGCGATCTACAGATGCGTGGTCCAGAACTAGCCCGACTTCTAAGAAGCTTGCGGACAAAGTCATATGAAAAACTTCAAATTCAAAAACGTTTGGCTTCTCTCCGAGCGCGAGAAGCGGGCGAGGACGGTGGAGTTCAGCCCGAAAAAGACGCTCGTGGTCGGGATGAACCACACAGGCAAATCGAGCCTGATTAAATCGCTTTTTATCGCGTTGGGTGCAACACCGACAGGCGAGTTGGACAGATGGAGCGACGATGCAGCCACTCTTGTCAACTTTACGATGGCCGACGCAGACTACTATGTTGTTAGGCAGCACGGAAACAGGGCACTCTTCGACGCCAAGGGCGCGCTGATATTCACTGCCTCAAACGCGACAGACTGGGGCAAGCGCTTCGCTACGCTCTGTGGCTATAATCTCGTCCTGACCGACAAGAACCTGAATTCGGTCCATGGCGACGCGCGTACGTTTTTCCTTCCGTTTTACATCAATCAGGATGGAAGCTGGCAATCGAACTGGAGTACTTTCGTCGGCATACAGCAGTATCGCCAACCGATACAATCTGTTCTGGAGTTTTTCACGGGTGTCAAACCTGCTGAATACTACAAATTCAATGCCGAGAAGCTTGTCAGGCAAAGCGCTCTTGATGATATCAGGGCTGAGCAGCGCCTGCTCAAAAGCATTAAGGAACGCTTCGCAAAAGCGATACCGCTGGATGGCCCCAAGACGAACCCCGAAGTGTTCGAACAGGAAATCGAAGACCTGACGTTCGAAATGACCGAGCTGAATGCCGAGCAGGAGGAGTTTAAGGACACGCTTGTCCGGCAGAAGGAGACGATCGACACCCTGCGTATCCAAGTCGATCTGGCGACTCAGGCCCTGACACATTACGACAGCGATGCCGAGTATCTCCGTCTGGAACCACATAGCACTTTGACCTGCCCTGTCTGCCATGCGGAGCACGGAAAGACATTCATGGACATCCTCAGATATACCGAGGATGCCAGGGTCCTCAGGGAGTTGGTCATCCAGCTCAAGAAAGACGAAACCGTCGCCACTCAAATCTACGAGAAAACGCGCGCGAGCCTGAGCGAGCTGGACAAAAGGTATTCCCAGGTCTCCGAAATTCTCGACATCAGACGAGGGGACGTCAAACTCGGCGATGTCATACGCAGCATGGGAGCGGAAACTGCCCTTATCGCTTTCGATGGTGAGCTCGGGGAGCTGAAAACGAAGATCGACGGACTGCTGTCCGAAATCGAGACCTTGCAAGCGGAACTGGACAAGTTGACCAGCCCCGAAAGGTCGAAGGAAATCCTCGAGCTTTTCCGGACATCATATCGCGACGCGCTGGAAGAATTGAACATACCCCCGATCGACACAAGGCGCTTGAAACTGACAAGCCGTCCCGATCTATCCGGTAGTGGGGGACCGCGCTCGATCCTCGCATATTACGTTGCCCTTTGGCGAACGTCCCGCGGCGAACATGGTGGCTACTCCGTTCCAGCGGTAATAGATTCTCCTCAGCAGCAGGGACAGGACGCCACCAATCTCCCTATTATGATCGAGTACATAGCGACGAAGCTGCCTACCGATATGCAGGTCATTCTTGCGGTTGAGACTCCGACGACCTTCACGTTCGACAAGGTCATAGAACTCAGGGAACCATATCGCCTGCTCATCGAGGACGAGTTCGTGACCGTTAGCTCGTTTGTCAGGCCGTTCCTGGATCGCATGCACGTCGGCCTCATGCGCCCAGTCCTCGATGCAGGTCGCGGCGATTTCCTCGAGTGACGTTCCGTTCCGGTTTAGTCGGCGCACTCAGACGGCGGCGGTTGCGATGCCTTCTTCAAGGCTCTCAGGAACGGCGCGACGGTACGGGTCGAGTGAAACGCAGCATCGCCGCTACACCTGGAATGCGCGGGGATCAGGCCACCACTGATGGCATTCGCGTTGAGGAGGCGTGAGTTGCGCATCGACGTGCATGTGCGCTCGGGATTTCTACGGGACGGCGAGCGGTCCACACGGTGCTACCAAGTTCCACAAGCCGGCGCGGGGACTGTGACGATTGCCGGGCGGGCGACGCGATGACGCCTTCCGCCCGGGCGTAGAAGCCAGCAAGTCGATAAAGGGGCTCGCGCACCTTCGAGGGTAAATCCCGCGCTTCTTCCTTGCATGGGACACGGCGACCATTCCTGAAACCATTCGGGAGCCGGCAACATGCACCTACCTCATCCCCGTCGCTATACTGAGGCATTCCAGGCTCAGCTCGCGCGTCTTGAACGCCTCTGCCCCGGCATCACCACGCCGAGCGGGCGCGCCAGACCCTCCCGGGAATTCCTCGAGTTGGAACATGCGGGCGCAACCGTGGGCGAGATCGCGGAGCGCCACGAACGGCTTCGCCATCTGGAGCGTTTGCTTGTGGACTGGCGGCTTGACGGAGAGAAAGCCTTCGTTATGCGCGCAGACGACGTCGAGGATGTGCCCGCTCGCGCTGAGACTATCGATTACGCGCCCGTTTCCGTGACCTATGTCGAACTGCCCGTAGCCGCATCGTTCCGGTTGCTGTCTCGGCCGAAAAGCCGCATCGAGGGCTTTTACGTCCGTGAAGTCGTGTCGGACGTCGAATTCAGCGCCGAGATCACCTTCGTTTGCGACGAGCCGGGGTGGAAAACGATGGACGCTTGTCTATACGGGGACGCAATGGACGTCGGGTCACGGATCGCGATCTGCGTAATCCCCTTGGGTGAGGACATAGACCGGGGAGAGATATCACGATTTCTCGAGGGCACGCCCCGGCTTGCCACCGAAACCGCTCTTTCCAACGCGATTTCGGCGGCTGGCGTATTCCTCGCCTCTCGTTCCCCGACGAACAGGCCGTCGGCTGCCAGCTTCGCAAGAACTCCCTGACTTGCCGGACGACGCGGTTGCTCGAGTCCGTCATCCATACCCGGAGCTTTCGCTGCTGGGCGAAAAGCGTCACCATGCGATGGCATTGTGATGTTTCGACGGTGGGGGACCGATGGATTTTGACGCTCTCGATGGCGTGAACTGGTCGGCGCAGGCGGCTCGAGCGGGATTTCCCATCCTCGTGCACTACGTCCGCTCCGGGCGGCGTGGCATAACCTACGGCGAGTGGGATGCCGAAATCGTCGCACGCAAGCTTGGAAAACATGTATTCCTGCCGCAGTACGGTCGACCCGCCGGGCTCATCGGTGATGCATGTGCCCAATACGCGAGGCATCACGGCATCGCCGTTCCACCGATCAACCTTATGGTCATCAATAAAAGGAACGGCCTGCCGGGACACGGCGCGAACCAGTATATCCAGCAGTTCTGCAGGAACACGCTCGGGAGGGGGATCGATGCCGACAGGCTCAGCGCCGTGAAGAAGCGTGCGATCATCGACCAGGCACAGGACGAGATCCTCGGGTTCCGGGGATGGGAAGAGGTCCTTCGCTCCTATGCCCTTGCTGAGCACCCCGCCCCCGGATCACTCCCGACGAATATCGGAGGGAAGCGTCGTCATCCCGACCCCGACGGCTGGCATCGCGGGCCGGAGAGTGCGCAACACAAGGCGCTGAAGCAGAGGGTCATCGACGACCCGTCCATCGTCGGGTTGAAAAAGCACGCCAAGGGGAAATCCGAATGCCGCCTCTGGTCGGGAGACCGCCTGGACGTCTATTTCACGGACGCGGACGTTGCGGTGGAGGTCAAGACGAGTGAAGCCGGGTTTGACGAGCTGCACCGCGGCATCTTTCAATGCGTGAAATACAGGGCAGTCCTGCGGGCCCAGAAAATCTACGATCGCCGAATACCGGAAGGCGACTGCGTTCTCGCTATCGGCGGTATGCTTCCGGCGGGTCTACGCGAGACAGCCGCCCTTTTCGGCATCGCGGTCTTCGAGAACCTCTCGCGTTCTCGTCGCTGAGGCTCAAGCTCTATTCGAATGCCAGGCGTCGATCGCCGCGGGAAGGCCCGCTAGCTTAGGGACAATGGCTCCCGCGAACTCCGGAAGTGCCCGCTGTGCCACGGCGCTCAGGCGGCGGTCGCCACGCCACAGATCGACGTGAGGGAGATATAGGGAATGAACCAGGTCGCCGCCGAAACTTCGCTCGATGCTGGCCTCGCTACCCGCCGCGCCGAAAACCTGTCCAAGATAGCCGATGACGACACGTCCGATGATCCGGGTCGCTGTCAGATCGCCCGCGAGTGCGGGATCAGAGGCGAATTTCTCTATGAGTGCGCTTGTCACGCCGAACTCTTCCGTACCGTCCAGCGCGGCCCGGACTACTGTCTGGCCAATGCGCCCGGACGCCTGATCCAGAGCCGCCATGACTTGCTCGCTTGAGTGTGTGGCGGTTAGCGGAGCAAGGGCTGTCTTCATCTCCTCGAGTTTGCGCTTCAGTTCGCCACCAGTGCCGCTCAGCCATTTAGGCAATCCCCTCTCTGTCTCGACGCGTTCGAAGTACGTTTCGACGAACTTGACCGGCTCCGCGACGGCTCCGAACAGGAGCCTACTTGCCTGCTCTGCATCCACCCGCTTGCCAAGATACCCCACGACGGAATCTTTTATAACCGTCGGCGGCAGATCGTACTTCCTTGAGATCTCCGGAATTGCCCGTGTCGCCACTTTCTCCATATCGAGCCGCCGGAGCTGGCGTTTCGCGAGACGCCGCAAGCTGCGGTTTCCGCCTTTGATCTGCTCGTCGATCGCCGATCCGATCATTTCGTCGAACTCTAGGAAGACGTCGGAAATATTGGGATACCAATACCTGTCGGTCGTTAGGGTCGCTGGCGCGATCTCGGGAATCAGCCCTAACCGCGATGCGGCAGCCGCGATTTCCGCCTTGATCACTCGCGACGGCGTAACGAGGGCGGCCGGGCCACAGAGGAGTTCCGCGGCTTCGGCTTTTTTGATGGTGGTTTCGCGGTGTGCGGAATCATACTGGAGGAGTTCGCCCATGATCGGCATGGACAGTGCGAAGACGGCACGACCCGTGTTCTTCATGGCAATCAGCGTTTCGAATAGCGGGCCAGTAGACGGTTCGCTGCATTTGCCTCTCAGAAAATCCCCGAAGCGCGAATAGTCCTGGGTATCGAGATATACGATTGGGGCGTAGTTTCCGGGAACTGCTGACATGTATTCTTCCTTTCGCGCGACACGGCGACCTCCGTCGTCTAATGAGGTGAATTAGCGCCCTCCCCGCGGCGAGCCGAGCGCAGTGCCAGTAGAACGCGTTTGCGAATTCCGACAGTGCGGCGGAGGTCTTCTCCGGCAACGCGGGGCATGTCAACCTTGGACCGAGCGACTGACTTTGGGTGCGGGGAGCAAGCCGTACTTCTGTGCCTGCCACTTGAAACCGGTGTTTTCCCGATCTCCCGCCCCTGTCTGTCATGATGGCTACAGGTTGAGCCGCAAGCTCTACGGAATGGCGGGGATTGCGTGAAGACGTGCGCGCTACGAGCCAAATCAGCGACTTGGCGGCGCACGCTCCCCGTGTATACTGCTAGCAATAGGGGATGGGCAAAAATTGAATTTTCGCAAGGCTTTCGCGACTTTGGGAATGATTGCAATGGCTGCCCTTGCGTCAGCTCAGGCGATTGCTGCCGATCGTACGCCCAAGGATATTCAATCGGCCCTCAGCCAGAAGGGTTTCAACCCGGGCGCGGTTGACGGCTTGTGGGGTAAGAAGTCCGCCAGAGCCTTGACGGAATTTCAGAGAAGTCACGGTTTGCCCGCGACGGGTAAAATCGACGATGCCACTCTTTCCGCGCTTTTCCCCGAGTATCCTGGCCTCGAGAATCGCGGCGACGACTCGTCCGACGGTCAGCAGGTGGTCAACGACCCCGCTCCCGAAGCCATATCGCAACCGGTTGAAGAGACCCGGGACGACCAGAAGGCCGACCGAATTCCCGCTGACCCAGTGCCCGCGAGCGGTGCTTCGGAGAGCCTGAAAACGGAGGTGGAGTCGACAACCGCCCTTACCGTCGAAAGCGATACCACCCCGAAAACAGTCACACCCGCGTCAACGGCTGAAACGGGATCGAGCGATCTGCCACGACAGCCGGGTGAAAGCGGCGGCCAGCCTTTCACTCTCTATCTGGTCGGTTCGATAATCCTCGCTGGTATTTTCCTTGCCCGCCGCAAGTCGAAAGCCAGGTCGAAACCCGCTTGGTCGCCCCCGCCAGCGGACCTCGCAGATGCCGAGGCCTTCCAGGCTAAGTCTCCGATCGTCGCGCGTGGTTCGAGACGCCGTGGCGGCGAAGCCGTCGTATCCGACACCCCGCAACTGCCGAGAACGCCTATCCCGCCATCAGCCGATGTCCTCACCGTGGATTTCGGACGGAAGCGCGCCGACGCTCTGGCCCGCCCGGACGTCAGGTCGGATGACGACCTCCTGACAACGATCGAGGAGCGTCCGGCCGCGGTCGATTACAACCCGACGTCCCTGAAGGAGCACGCCGCCACGGTTAGGCAATGGGTGGTCGAGAACGCGGAAGCGTCGCGGAAGAGGTATGACGAGGCCCACCGAGAGCATATCGAAGGTCGTGCGGAACCCGCGAAGGCCCATGTTTCGTCTCCGGGATGGATAGAGCGGGGTTCCGACGTCACGGTCGCGGGTGTTCGCATATCCGGGGGGCTTGTCTACGTCGGAAAAACGCTGGACAAGCAGGGTCGTCGCAATGATGTCGAGAACTGCCTGATCAATCCCGGTTTGCGGGTCGCGCAGTGGGGAGACCGCGACGGGAGGACCATGGGGTACTGGCCTTCCTATTCGTCGATGACGCCGGAGGCGCGCCGAAGCTATCTCGACTGGCTTGCGGGGGATCGAGCCGACCCGGCGACGTATATCGGCTATGTCTTTCTTTATTTCTACGGCCTCGAGCGGCGTCTGATGCTGGATGGAAACGCACGGGACGCCGACCTGGTCGCACTGGAGGTGCGACGCCTTCTTGAAGTGTATGGCGCAAACCATTCGTTCAACCGTTACGCAACCGAACTCCTGACCGCCGTCGAGCTCAAGAGCGGCGAGCCTTCGGCGCAGTTCCTCGCGCGCGTTGAACCAAACGGCTACGAGGTTCCGACCGCTATCAGGATCGCGCTCGGCGTTCGCGTTCGCGACGACCGCGTCATAGAGCCCGAACTCCTCTATCGCTTTGCCGTGACACATCCGGAAACCCGGGCTCGCACTCCCGCGAGGCGCGCGCCGGAACTTATGCGGCAGTTGTTCGCGCAGCGGATGCTGGACGAGTATCCTACAGGCTTCCGCTACAAGGCGGCGAGGGCGAAGCCGCTTCGCAAGCACTACAAGGCATGCAGTGGAACGTTCGAAGTGGATATCGATATCCTTGGCGGCAATGTTCCCGATATCGCCCACCATGCCCAGCCGATAGGCGTCGCGCGGCGCTTCTTCGACGCCTGCTCGGACGCCCTCGACGAGTACAGTCGCGTTTTGGGCAGGCTGCCGGGGCTGACGCCGAACATCATGGCCGTGTCGAAACTCCCCAAGACACTTCGCCTGCAGCAGGCTAACCTGCTTGAAGGGGGGCCGCTCGACCGTCTCTTGCACATGTCGCGCGATGCCGAGGTCGCGACGGTGTCCGATATAGCCCGGCTTGCCGGAACCGATGTCGCCGCCAACCTCTCCAAGCCGAAGCTTCGTGAAGTCTCGCAACTGCTCGCGGCATTCGGGCTGGGTGTCACCTTCGATCCAGCTTTCGCTACCAGGACGCTATCGGCAAGTGACCCGGCCATGGTCTTCCCGATTGATCTGGAGACCTCGTCGGAACCGACGGATAGCTTCCGTGCCGTTCAACTCGCCGTCATGCTCGGTCTGGTCGTCGGGTATGCGGACGGTCATTTCGATGACCGCGAGAGGGATACTCTCGTTCAACGCATCGCCAGCGAGCCTTCCCTGACGGGTGACGAACGCAACCGGTTGCGATCGGAGTTGCGGGTGAACGAGGTGCATCCCGATCGTCTGGACGAGTGGATGAAGCGTCTCAAGGACATCAGTCCCGATAGCAGGATTGCGGTGGCCAACGAGCTCGTCTCCGTCGCATCCGCAGACGGCAATCTCCACGCGGCCGAGGTTCGCAAGCTGGAACTCGTGTTCAAGCGCATGGGCCTCGGCAACCAGGTGCTGTACGACAGACTGCATGCCGGATCGGATGTCCGGAATGCGGCGGCTGACGAACCTGCTCAGGCGACGCCGGATAGCCCGAAAGGTGATAGGCCGCTGACCCGGATCGACCTCTCGAAGCTCCGGAGCATCCGCTCCGAAACAAGCGTCACCGCGAACGTGCTCGCCGACATATTCGCGGAGGAGGAACAGGGCTTCCCCGAGCCTATCGTCGTCGAAAGCGACACTTCCACTTCCGAAGTCGGAACGTTCGAAGGTCTGGAGCAGCGCTACGGAGCTCTTTTGAACGAGCTGTGCCTGCGCCCGTCATGGGCGGTGTCCGATTTCGAACACCTGGCCCGCGACGCGGGATTGATGCCGGGGGCCGCACGGGAGGCCATCAACGACTGGGCGATGGATCGCTTTGACGAACTTCTGATCGAAGGTGATGACCCCGTCGAGATCGCAATTCACCTGCTCCCCCCAACCGTGACGAATGTTGCAGCAGACAAGATGGAAGCCAGACAAGCATGACGACGAAGCCGCCAGCCATACGACCGCGTGACCGCGACACCATCATCAGCGCACTGAGGGCGGGCGTCGTCCCGCGGCTGGGCCTTCAGCATATCCAGGTGGGAAGGCAGCGCGAGATCGAGGCGATGATCCGTGACATCCGCCGTATCGGCGAAGGCGGCTCAAGCATAAGGTTCGTGATTGGCTCTTACGGCGCAGGGAAGACCTTCTTTCTGTTCCTGGTCCGGCAGATCGCGCTCCAGAGCAAGCTCGCCGTCTGCCAGGCGGATCTTTCGCCGGACCGCCGGATTCACGCGTCGAATGGCCAGGCCAGAACACTCTATGCCGAGCTGGCGCGGAGTTTATCGACGAGAACCGCGCCGGATGGCGGCGCGCTCAGGAACATTCTGGAAAGCTACGTTCAGAAGGCCACGGAGTCCGCATCGGCCAGGGGCGTCGCTGTCGAGAGCGCCATCAAGGACGGCCTCGGCGACATCCGGGAGATGGTCGGCGGCTACGACTTCGCCACCGTAATCGCGGCCTATGCCCGCGGCTATGAGGAAGGAAACGGGACGCTGCAGGACTCGGCGCTACGCTGGCTACGGGGCGAGTATACGACAAAGACCGAGGCACGGCAGGATCTCGGCGTCCGTACCATCATCGACGACACGTCGTTCTACGATGGCCTGAGGCTGCTCGCGCGGTTCGTGAGAGTCGCGGGTTCTGGCGGCCTCCTGGTTTGCCTGGACGAGCTCGTGAACCTCTACAAGCTACAGAGCGCCCAGGCCCGCAACCAGAACTACGAACAGATTCTCCGAATCCTAAACGACGTGCTTCAGGGGACGACCGAGGGCATCGGCTTCGTGATGGGCGGCACCCCCGAGTTCCTGCTCGACACCCGCCGGGGGCTATATTCGTATGAAGCGCTACAGAGCCGCCTTGCCGAGAATTCGTTCGCGGGGAACGGCGTCGCCGACTATTCCGGCCCGGTCCTCAATCTGCCCAGTCTCACGCCGGAGGAACTGTATCACCTTCTCGAACGCCTCCGGGAGGTTTTCGCTGCGGGGGATGCGGAAAAGCACCTGGTTCCCGACGAGGGGCTGATCGCATTCATGGAACACTGCTCGAACACGATCGGCGATTCCTATTTCAGGACTCCACGCAACACCGTGAAGGCATTTGTCGATCTGTTGGCGGTTCTGGAGCAGAACCCCGAGGTGGGTTGGCGCGACTTCCTCAAGCAGATCGATGTCGCGGAAGATCGCCAGGGGGCCAGCGACCACGAAGTAGACGCCGTAGCCGACGATCCGGACGACGAACTTGCAACGTTCCGCCTTTGACCGCCTCGCCCAGCCCGTCCAGCGCTGGATATGGCAGAGGAAATGGCAGCGGCTCCGCGACGTTCAGGAAAAGGCCATCCCGGCTATCCTGGCGGGTGGTGACGTGGTCATTTCCGCACGCACGGCCGCGGGCAAGACGGAAGCGGCTATCCTGCCACTCCTGACACGCGTTGTCGCCAAACAGAACCGCGACGGGTTTTCCGTCCTCTACGTGAGTCCGCTCAAGGCCCTGATAAACGATCAGCACCGTCGTCTGGAAAGCCTGTGCGAAGCCTGCGACATCGGTCTTCACAAATGGCATGGTGACGTGTCCGCCGAGGCCAAGGCGCGGGCGCGGAAAAGTCCCAGCGGTGTTGTCCTCATCACGCCGGAATCGCTGGAAGCCCTGCTGGTGCGCAGGGGTCGCGAGGTCCGATCCCTGTTTTCGGCGCTCGAAGCGGTCGTGATCGACGAACTTCACGCATTCATCGGAACGGAGCGTGGAATGCAGCTCCAATCCATCCTGAACCGGATCGAAATCGAATGCGGGAGGGACAGAATCGACCGCGTGGGATTATCGGCGACGCTTGGCGATATGGGGCTTGCCGCCGAGGCCATGAGACCTGGAAGCGGTGGCTCAGTCGCGCTCATTCACGGGAACGACGAGGGTAACGGCCTGAAGCTCCAGATCAGGGGATATCGCGAGAACGAGCCGACATCCGGCGAAAGCGCCGAGCGCTCCCCGGAGACACCGGACGAAATCGATGAGAACGGTATTCCGCCTCGTGTAGCCAACGACCTCTTTCGTTTCCTCCGCGGGAGCAGAAACCTCATGTTCGCGGGATCTCGGGAGCGGGTCGAGCTGTACGCCGACCGCCTGCGTACGATGTGCGAGGAAAGCAACTTTCCGAACGAGTTCTTTCCTCATCATGGAAGCCTCTCGCGCGCTGAACGCGAAAACCTGGAGGTGCGCCTGAGGGACGACCCGCGGCCTACGACGGCGGTGGCCACCACGACCCTCGAACTCGGCATCGACATCGGCGACGTCGAGAGCGTGGCGCAGATAGGCCCCGGTTTCGCGGTTTCGTCCCTTCGACAGCGTCTCGGCAGGTCCGGTCGTCGAGCGGGCAATCCGGCGGTCATGCGGATCTTCGTCATCGAACGGGAGCCGGGCCGCGGACAGCATCCGGTCGATCGCCTCAACCTCGGGCTGGTGCAGTCGATCGCCATGATCGAATGTCTCAAGGAGGGGTGGTGCGAACCGCCAGCCGCTTCCGGTTTGCACCTGTCGACCCTCCTTCACCAGGTGCTGGCGCTGATCCTGCAGAAATCGGGTATCCACCCCCAGGTGGCATATCGGATATTGTGCGAGCGTGGCCCGTTCAGGACGGTGGACAAAAGCCTTTTCGCCGATGTCCTCAGGTGCATGGCCTCGCCGGAAAACAAGCTCATAGAACAATCGCCTGACGGGCTTCTGATGATCGGCGAGACTGGTGAGAAAATCACCGAGTCCCACGAGTTCTATCCCGTTTTCGCGACGGAGCGCGAGTACAGGATCATGCATGAGTCGCGGGTACTCGGAAACTATCCGCTGGATTCCGCGATCAAGAAGGGTGAAACGCTTATATTCGCGGGACGACGGTGGAGCGTTCTCAATGTGGACGATGCCACCAGGGTAATCACGGTGCGACCGAACAAGGGAGGCAAACCTCCGAGATTCAGCGGGAACGGCGGCAACATTCACGACTATGTCGCCGACAGGATGCGTGACGTCCTGTCGGGGGAAGATGAGTATCCCTACATCGACCGTGTCGCCGGAGATCTCCTTGCGGAGGCGCGGCGGGTGTTTCGCGAACTGGAACTCGATAGGCGGTGCCTCATTCCGTACGGCGACGGTGTGGTCGTTTTTCCCTGGGTTGGCACACGGAAGCTGAATACGCTAGCGTTGGCATTCATGAGCCGTGATTTCAAGACAACGCCGCTGGCGTTCGGGATCGAGTTGCAGGATTGCGATATGTCTGGGGTCGAGCGCTATCTAAACGCTTTCGCCGAGGGCGATCTGCCATCGACCGATGCAATGATGGATGGCGTTTCGAAGCCGAACATCGCAAAGTTCGACGGCTATCTGTCATGGCAGCTCATGACCCTTGTCACGGTTCGGGAACGTCTCGAAGTCCCGTCGCTGCGAGAACTGGCACGGCATTTAATCTCCGCGACGCGCTTGGCTGAAGACTAGAGGTGGTGACCCTTCCGACGGCTTTTCTCTCGGAGACACTCGTATCGGCACCGCCGCGGATGGGTTTAGGCCGATCCCCTTCCGCCTCCGCGGCGATCGCGAGATTTTTCCCGGTGACTACAACGAGCCCAATGGCACCGTGCCGATTACCCACCGCATTCAGACGCCAGCGGTCTTCGACAAGTGAGTATACGTATAATTAACCGCAGCCGGCGACGCTTCGTAGCCACTTGGGTTATCATCGGCTTGAGCGGGCAAACGGAATGTTTCTTCTTGATACGAACATCCTGAGCAACGCTCAGAAGCCACGACCCCACCCTGTGCTTCAGGAATGGTTCCGGAGGCAGCAAGTTCTGGTGATACCGTTCCCGGTCATACTCGAGATCGAACAGGGTATTGCCGAAGTCAGGCGCAACAAGCCTGCGAAGGCCGACGAGCTCAGGGAGTGGCTCGACGGCCTCCTGAAGACGGTAGGTATCTACCAGCCTGACATCGACAAGCGGGTGGCCCGCGTTCTAGCCGAGATGCATTCGTGCCGTCCTCTCAAAAACTTCTGGTATCCGAGTATGCCCACGAAAAAGGAGCGGCTTCCCGGGCAGGACCTGTTCATCGCGGCTGTCGCAGTGGCCCATCGCCTTCCTATCGCCACGCTGGACGGCGATGACTACGCCTACATCAATCGCCACTACCGGCTTCCCGGCGTCTACAACCCGGCCTTCGATACGTGGGTAGTGGACAATTCTCAAGAGGGTGAGTTTTTTCGTCTGCAGGCCGCGGCTGGCTAACCTTATCCCCTTGAAAGGATTCACAATGCCCAACTGGTCATCGAACCTAGCTGGACGGTTCTACCCTGAGTCGAGTCTGCCGGGGCAGATTCGTGTTGACCTTACAGATTTCAAGGTCGTGCCTCCGACTAGGAAAGCACGCGCGGCACTAGCCGCAACAAATAAGTCCGCTGCTACTCACGCCTTGGATGTGCGTCTGACTGATGGCCGTGCCGGGACACATCGCTCCGTTGCGAACGCATCAGGAGTTTGGCCTTGGAGAAATCCTGCACGGTCTGCGAAAACCGCAATTGGCGATAAGCATCCGTCGGACCGCGGAGCTTGTCTATTGGCCGAAATAAAAGCTGGCGTAATCTCACAGGTCGGTCGGCACGCTCAATCCGACCTTCACACGATCCATTACCACAAACGTCTTGAATTTCCTGATATTCCTGTTCCCGAAGAAAAGGCGGCGCGTGAGGGCTTCGTAGTCGGCCATCGTAGGCACTATGACGACGAGAACGAAATCCGTCTCTCCGGTCACATAATAACACTGCTGGACCTCAGGTGCAGATGAAAACTCCCTCTTGGCTTCCTCCACCTGTTCCGACGTTTCGCTGATGATTTCGACTTCGACGAAGATGGTGATCGACCGTCCCAAGGAGACAGGGTCGACGACCGCGATGTTTGCCTGGATTACGCCTTCTTCAGTCATCCGCTTGATGCGGCGCTGCACGGCGGGGGCCGACAGATTTACCGCTTCACCGACGGTCCGCTGGGGCGTGGTGTTGTCCTGCTGGAGGATTTTGAGGATCGCGCGGTCGAAGCCGTCGAGAGTGGAGACATGCGAGCGAAACAAACTTGCAAATAAAGATGCACAATACAGCGCCTATTTCGCACAGTTTGCAATATGTTTTCAGCGAAACAGGAGATCGGACATGTTTCTGAAGAACACGGACGTCGACTACCGAAAGCCGCTGGACGAACGGGACGCTGAAACGCTCGGCATTGGGGCGGCGCAGGAAGTCGAGCGCCATCTGACGCTTCGCAAGAACCATTCGGAGACGCCTCTCGTGGCGCTGCCAGCTCTGGCGGGGACAGGTGTGGCGTCCGTCCATGTAAAGGACGAAGGACACCGTCTGGGACTGGGCAGCTTCAAGGCGCTCGGGGGAGCGTACGCCGTCATCCGGCTTGTTCTCGAAGAAGCTTCGAAACGGCTCGACCGCACCGTTGATATGTCGGAACTGCAGCTGGACGACGTACGGGCGATCGCCGCAACCATGACGGTCGCCTGCGCGACCGACGGCAACCATGGACGCTCCGTGGCGCAAGGTGCCGAACTGGTCGGAGCCAAGTCGGCAATATTCGTCCATTCCGGCGTCAGCGATGAGCGCATCGCCGCCATCGGAAGGTTCGGTGCGGAGATGATCCGGGTGAGCGGGAACTATGACGATTCCGTCAAGGAGGCAGCGCGGGTCGCTGACGAGAAGGGATGGATAATCGTTTCCGATACCTCGTGGCCGGGATACGAGCGCATCCCGGGACTGGTCATGCAAGGCTACACTGCTCTCGTGCGCGAAGCCCTCAGGAGACTGCCCGAGCCCCCGACACATGTTTTCATCCAGTCTGGTGTCGGTGGAATCGCCGCCGCGGTCGCCGGGCATCTCGCAATCGAGTATGGCGACAAGCGGCCCTTCTTCACTGTCGTCGACCCGGCTAGGGCCGCATGCCTGGTCGAGACGGCGCGGGCCGGGCATCCGGTGGCCGTGCCTCACGGCGAAGCCACGGTTATGGCAATGCTTGAATGCTACGAGCCGTCCCTCGTCGCCTGGTGAATCCTTTCGCGGGTGGCGGACGCATTCATGACCGTGGTCGAGGAGGATGCGGTTTCCATCATGAAACGGCTCGCCAATCCTGAACACGGCGATCCGGCCATAGTCGCGGGGGAAAGCGGCGGGGTGGGTCTTGCTGGCTTCTTTAAAGCCGTCGCCGATCCTGCCATCCAATCTTCGCTCGGCATCGACGGAAGCTCCCGCATTTTCGTGGTGAACACGGAAGGTGCGACGGACCCTGCCAAATACGAGGAAATCGTGGGAAGGTCGGCCGAGGTCGTCGCGCAAGGGAGAGGCGCATGAGCATCGACAGAAAAGCATTACAAGTCGAGATGACTGGTTGGAGACACGATCTCCATAGCCGCCCGGAGTTCGGTTTCGAGGAGGCACGGACATCCGCCTTTGTCGCGGCGAAACTGCGTGAGTTTGGGCTCGATGAAGTCGTTGAGGGTGTCGGGGGCACCGGCGTCGTCGGCACCTTGAAGCGCGGTACAGGCAACAGGTCGGTGGCGCTACGCGCCGATATGGACGCACTCCGCATCACCGAACAAGGCGAAAAGACCTACCGCTCCCAGAACCTGGGCGTGATGCACGCTTGCGGTCACGACGGCCATGCCACGATGCTTCTCGGAGCTGCCAAGGCCTTGGCCGAGGACGCCGGATTCGATGGAACCGTCCGCTTTGTGTTCCAGCCTGCGGAAGAATGGGGCCGTGGCGCGATCGCCATGCTCGACGATGGATTGATGAGGCGATTTCCATTCGACGAAATCTACGGCATTCACAACATGCCTGGACTTCCTGTCGGCCTTTTCCAGACGAAGACTGGAGCCTTCATGTCTGCCGAGGACAATTTCGAGATTGTCCTGAAAGGTGTCGGCGGCCATGCCGCCCGTCCGCATTCCGGCAACGAAGTCCTGGTCGCCGCCTGCGCGCTGGTCGTCAATCTGCAGACCATCGTGTCACGACGTCTGAACCCAACCGACATCGCTGTCGTTTCGGTGACCGAATTGATCACCGACGGCACCCGGAACGCATTGCCGGGCCTTGCCCGCATTCTCGGCGACGCCCGGAGCTTCCGGCCGGAGGTGAGCGCCGAGATAGAGAAGCAGATGCGCGTGATTTCGGAAGGCACAGCGTTGACCCACAACGTTAAAGCGGAAGTGACCTACACTAGGGAGTTTGTGCCGCTGATGAACGATGCCGCGCTTGCCGACGACGCATTTGCTGCAGCCAGCGATGTCTTCGGGGAGAGGAGTGTGCAGGTTCGCCAAGAACCTATGACGGCGTCGGAAGACTTCGCACGCTTTCTGGAACACGTTCCAGGCTGCTTCGTCTTCCTCGGCAACGGCGAAGACTCCGCCCCGCTGCATAATCCCAACTACGACTTCAACGACGAGGGGCTTCTCTACGGCGTCGATTTCCACACAGCAATCGTTCGCCGTCGTCTGGCGGCGAGTTGATTGGTGCCGCGCCGGTCTCGAGCCGGCACGGCTTCTTCTCAGCATTCGATGATTTGTATTTCCGCTGACGCCCGGGGACTAAGGACCTCGGGCCGATCTTCCGTGATCACGATGTCCTCTTCGTGAGCCATGATGCCTCCGGCGAACATCGCCGACGGCTCCACCGTAAGCACCATGCCGGGCACGAGCACGGTCTCGTCTCCGGGCGCGTTCGAGGGATGCTCCGTGATTATCTTGCCGAGGCCATGGCCGAAACGGCCAACATTGCCGACCTCGAAGCCATGGGAAATCAAGACGTCTGCCTGAGCCTGGAAAACGTCGGCAGCGGTCTTTCCAGGTTTGGCGGTATCGATGCCCGCCTGGGTGGCGTGCCAAAGTGCTGCGTAGACGCGCGACACCTCGGCCGATGGTCGCCCGAACGAGAAATTTCGATCGTAATCGCAGAAGTAGCCGCCGTACTTCGAACCGGTATCGAGTATCAGGACATCGCCCGTCTGAACCCGCCGATCGGTCGGCCCCATAATGATGCTTTCATAGCCGCCGTGGCCTGATGCTATCGACACATAAGGGACCTTGTCGGCACCCTTGAGCAACAGGCTCGCGCAGAAGGCTCGATAGATTTCCTTCTCGGTGTCGCCGACACCTACCGTTGACGGAAGTTCGGCGAACGCCCTTCCGGCGATCCGGCAGATGTGCCGGATGCGGTCGATTTCGGCGGGAGACTTGATCGATCGGACGCTAGCCATGAGCATCGTGCAGTCGACGATCTCCAAGTCCAGCGCCGCCTTTGCACGCAACAGATCGGAAACGGGCATGCCGACACGGGACTCTGGCCCGATTTCGAAACCGACTTTTCCGTGTTGCCGCCTGATCCTGCCAAGGTAGGCGGTCAGCAGACTGATGCCTTCGTCCGCTGGACGAGGCGACGGCCAGGTTTCGATCTTTTCGCACCAGGACGTCCTCTGCCAATTCGTCAATCCAATTTCAGGGATGATGGCGATGGCGTCGCCTATCCTCGGCACCACAAAGTACCACGGTCGTGAAGGCGTCACCCAGGCGAATGAGGTCTCGAAGCCGGCCAGATATTCGACGTTTGCCTCCGACGTCACAACGATGGCATCTATCCCCGCCTTCGTCATCGCCACCCGGGTGCGCTCGATCCTCGCTCCGAATTCATTCCGAGTGAAGGGAGCCGTCTCGTTCGCGACGACCTTCGTCGCCGCAGATTGCAGTGTCATCAGTGGGTTCCTCCATTGAGCACCGAAGACAGGAAGCCTCGGGTACGGGCCTCTTTGGGATCGGTGAATATCTGGTCCGGCGGGCCCTGTTCGACGATCCGCCCCTTGTCGAAGAAGCAGACCCGGTCAGAGATTTCGCGGGCGAACCGCATCTCGTGCGTGACGAGAAGCATCGTGAGTTCATGCTCGTGGGCGAGCGAACGGATGACGCCCAGGACCTCGCCGACGAGTTCGGGATCGAGCGCCGAGGTAGGCTCGTCAAAAAGGAGAACCTTCGGACGCATCGCAAGGGCGCGAGCGATGGCCACGCGCTGCTGCTGGCCACCGCTCAACTGGCCAGGGAAGGATTGCGCTTTGGCTTCCATGCCGACCATCTTGAGCAGGTCGATCGCTCGCGCTTCGGCGTCTTCGCGCTTCAAGCCGAGCACCGACATCGGGGCTTCGACGACATTTCGCAGGACCGTCATGTGGGGAAAGAGGTTGAAACTCTGGAAACACATGCCGACGTTTCGACGCACCTCCCGTAGGTGTGCTTCCGAGGCGACGAACGGACCATTTCCGCCCTTCTCGTGATAGCTCGTCCCATTAAGGGTTAATGTGCCTTCCTGGAAAGGCTCCAGCGTCATCAAGATGCGGAGTACCGTTGACTTGCCAGAGCCGCTTGGCCCGATCAACGTGACCTTTTCACCCGCACGGACCTCAAGGTCGAATTTGCTGAGAACCTCGTGCTGGCCGTAGCGCTTGCAAACTTGTTCGAATTTGATGAACTCGCTCATTTCAGGGCTATCCCTTTCTTGGGCATGACGCCTTCGATGCCTCGTAGAACGACGGAGCAGAAGATGGTCAGGACGAGGAAGATTGCGCCTACCACGGAGAGCGGCACCAAGTATTCGAAGGTGCGGTCGCCGATGCGGTTGGCGAGATTGAGCATTTCGACGACGGTAATCGTCGAAAGGATAGGTGTGTCCTTCATCATGGAGACGAGATAGTTGCCGATTGCGGGGGTGATGCGTGGCACGATCTGAGGGACGATTACCGTTGAATAAACGCGCGACTTGGAGAGGTTGAGCGCGGTTGCAGCCTCCCACTGGCCTTTTGGCACTGCCTCAAGGCCTGCGCGATAAACTTCACTCATGTACGCGGCGTATTGGAGGCCGAGGGCGATGCATCCGGTCCAGAACGCGGGAAGCACTATGCCGTATTCCGGAAGAACGAAGTACAGGAAGAAGAGCTGCATCAGGAGCGGCGTGTTTCGCAGGAACTCGACCACAGCCGCCGTAGGCCATGACACCGCCACGAGCGGGGAGCGCCGCAGCAGGGCGAAGACCAGGCCGACGACGAGCGCTATGATGAAGCCGACTGTCGTCGCGGCTATAGTCGTCCTCAGGCCGATGAGGAGTATGGGCAGGATCGAGAGCGCGAAGCGTCCGGGGGAACTGGTGTCGACTTCATAACCGTACATCAGGCGTGCCTCCCGGTGTTTTTGTTGATCCAGCGCTCGATGATGCGCAGCACCGCGATTAGCGCCAGCGCCATGACGAGGTAGAGGACCAGCGAGACGCTGTAGACTGACACGGAGTCCTGCGTCAGATTGCGGAGTTCCTGCGCCTTGAAGGTCAGGTCTGCTATCGTAATCATCGATACCAGCGACGTGTCCTTCAGGTTCTGAACCGCAAGGCTCGAGAAAGATGGCATCATCTCGGACACCGCCTGTGGGAGGATTATCCGCCAGAGCGTATGCACCCGCGTGAAGTTGAGTGCACGCGCCGCTTCATGCTGCTGCGAGGGCACCGACTGGAGTGCTCCGCGCACGACTTCAGCCCCGTAAGCACCGGTGTTCAGTCCAAGTGCCAGCACACCCGTCAGGAGCGGCGGCATGGTGAATCCGATCAGCGGAAGTGCATAGTAGAGCCAGAAGAGCTGCACCAACAGCGACGTCCCGCGGAAGATTTCAACGTAGAGGATCGCGATCGCTCGTAGCCATGCCGGACCCGCATAAAGGCTCACGCCGGAGGCGAAGGCGAGGATTGCGGCAACGACCAGCGAAAGACAGCATACGAGCGCGCTCGTGACGGCTGCCTCCGCCAGCATGGGGAAGTAGTCGAAGATGGTCATGGTTCAGTGTCCGATGGGGTGGCGGAAGCGCATGGAGGCGCTTCCGCAGGTGGCGGTTACTTGCCCGCGCAGAGATCGGCCGTCTTTTTCGCCTGCGATGCTGCGATGCTTGTCTCGCTGATGCCATAGGTCATCAGGATTCTCTTGTATTCGTCGGTCGTCTTGAATTCGCCAAGCGCCTTGTTGAATTCGGCGACCAAATCACTTGCGTCCTGACCGAACGCGAATCCGCCGAAGCTGCGCTGTGCCTTGCCGTCGATCACGGGGTCGGTGAACGGAGCTGCGAGTTCCAGCTTTACGCCTTCCTTGACCAGGCTAAGGACGGTGGCCTCGGTCGCCGCATAGGCGTCGGCGCGGGTACTGTTGATCGTAGCCGGAGCGTCGGCGTTGTTGGCGATGACCACGAGACGGTCTTCGGGGACGCCCACTCCTTCGGCGAAAGTCAGGTGGCTGGTGCCGTTGACGACGGCCAGTTTCAGGTCGGCGCTTTTGGCGACGTCCTCATAGGAGTGGATGTTCTTCGGATTGCCGGTTGGAACAAGAAGACCGTCGCCGTAGCTCGAATTCGGTTCGGAGAAAAGGACCTGCTGGCAGCGTTCCGGAAGGATGTTCTGCTCCGCGGCGACCATATCGAAGCGGTTGGCCTTGAGTCCAGGGATGAGCGAGCCGAAGGGTGTGACGACCCATTGGACGTCGATGATGCCCATCTTCTTGAGAACCGCTTCGGCGACTTCCGGGGCGATGCCCTTTGCCTTGCCGTCGGTGTCCATGTAGCCGTATGGCACTTCGTTCGCGGTCGCTGCGCGGATGTAGCCCTGCGACTTGATCTGTTCGAGCGTGGCCGCATGGGCGGCACCGAAAGCCACGATCGAAGCGACGCCGACGACTGAAGAGCGGACGATATTTTCGAAACCTTTGTGCATTCCAGTTCCCCTGGTTCGTGCGATTGTCGCCGACTGTTATGCCCCAGAATTATGATTGCCGACGGTTGACCAAGCCCTCTGAAGCAAGGAAGTGCAGCACTAGCAGGAGTTTCCGGCTTCGAATATTCCCATTATTTTTCATGCGTGCTATAACCTATGGTAATGACAAAGCTTGTCCAGTTCCCCGTTCCCTTGAACGCCTTCGGCTGTTTCGAAGCCGCCGGGCGTCACTCGAACTTCACCCTAGCCGCCCGCGAGTTGGGAATTACTCAGGCAGCGGTCAGCAAGCAGATCAAAGCTTTGGAAACTCAGCTTAATACCCGGCTGTTCGAGCGAGGGAACCGGGCGGTGATGCTGACGCCGGAGGGCAAGAAGCTGTTTGAGGCGGTGACGATCGGGCTGAAGTCCATAGGCGCAGCCGTCGACAACATATCGCGCGCAGGGAAGGCCGCGGAGCTCACGATCACTACGACCGTCGCGATGGCTTCGCTTTGGCTGATGCCTCATATCGCCAGTTTTCGGGCGGAGCACCCCGAGATCAACATCAAGCTCGTGGCCAGCGACGCGGTTCTCGACTTGACCGAAGACCGCGTCGATGTCGCCATCCGCTACGGCAATGGCGATTGGCCGCATCTTGATTCAGCCTTCATGTTCGGCGTGAAGTTCTTTCCCGTCTGCAGTCCGTCGTATCTGGCCAGCTTTCCGGTGGAATCGGCATCCGATCTGAGAACCGCGCGCCTCTTACATCTTGAAGGGCCTGCCGCGCCCTACTCGGAATGGGAATGGTGGTTCGCCTCTAACGGCGTTGAGCCGGGCAAACTTGACGCGCAACTGAGCTTCAACAATTATCCGCTTCTCGTACAAGCGGCGATATCTGGCCAAGGTGTCATCCTCGCATGGGGCAATGTGATCGACGACCTCGTGGATTCCAATGCCCTCGTGGCGATGATCCCAGGATACACGCCTGCCAATCAGTCCTACTATCTTGTGACCAACAAGCGTCGGGCGGTGCGAGAGGAGGCGAAGGCGTTCAAGAGGTGGCTGATGGCGAAGACTGTCCATCTCCGATAGCGCGTAATTATGTAGCAAACTTCCCAAGATTCCGAGTGTCGTGACGTCACTACTTCCTGGCTGTGGAAACGGAGTGCAAAAATGGCGGGCTTGCTGGACGAACTGAGGTTCAAATTGCGGCATCAGAGGCGTGGCTGGAAGCGATGTCCGCCGAGGCCGACATTCTAGAGATGCTCCATGCTGGATGGTCCCCGATCGACTATGTCACCGAGTAAAACAACCCCAATAGCATCGATCACGATCGCAAGCAGATCGGATCGGCTATGGACGTCGCCGATCGCAAAGACATGGTTGTTGCGCGTAATACTCCCGGAAACCTGGGTGAGGTGATGAAGATAATACCATTTATAGCGGTAAGACTTCATCGTGTGATTAGGTATCTAAGAGGGCCATACCTTCCTTGTCGCCCTGGTTTCACGGTGTCCCCTAGCCCAACAATGATGACGCGGGAAAATGGTCCGCCGCAGATGCCAAGGCCATTCGCCGTATGACGCTGAGAGGGCGGAGAATCAAGTGTGAACACCTGATGATGTGACTGTTCAGGCCATCCGCAGCGCGTCTTTGTTTCCCGGCCACAAATCGCCGCGTCATTTCCGCAGGAAGTTGAGAAACGCGCGCGGCGCTGCCCTCCCGTTGAGCGGATACCTGCTTGTCAGTCTTAGCAAGTCCACAGCCAGGTTCTTTTTGACGACGGTGCGCCCGGCAACAGAGGTGTGCATCTTACATTCGATTTCAGCATCGAAGACCTGCTACGCGGATCTAATTCCAGGCGTTCCACTCCACGCGCAAGCCGCATACGCCTTGATGTGGATAAAGGAACCCTTTCTGTCGTCGACCGGCATCTTCGAGAAGACGGTGGCTCATGGACACACGGTCACGGATTCGAGGCAGTGCGGGATCGCGTCGCATCGTATCGGAATCGACACCGGGGCCTACGCCACGGGAGACTGTCCGCGATCCATATTTATCCGGATGACAGTATCGATTTTCTGGAGACGGTACCGGGTATCGCGTCGGTGGAAAAGGTGGGCACGGTCCGCATCTAGTAGAGGCCGAGGATTCGTTCAGTCGTCCGAGGGGCCGCCTCGGGCGAGAAACTCACCCATCCGTTCACCCGCAGCGGATGCGCTGAACCGTATTTCAAAGACTCCATCGGGGTCCGAAACAAATTGAACGTAGCCTTCCTTGGCAGCGTCGAGCAGTTCGACGATTCGTCTTTCTGCGTCGCTTCTCTCCCAGAGACGGGTTTTCTTTTGCATCTTCGCAACCTTCCCGTCGTTTTGTAGGCCATTCCGATAGCGCGCGTTTTCAATTTCTTAATTACTTTTTTTGAACTTTTACACGAACTGCTCGCCTTACCGCCAGGTCCCCAGACAATTAACACAAGACTTCCATCTCGCGCATCTATTTTAAATCTTCCGAAAGTCGAGAACGTGGTCGAACAAAACCGCTGGCTTGTGAGTGGTCAAGCACCACTTCCGTCTACCGCGGACCGAACTACCCTCTCATGCTTTGCCGTCCACTTCGAGTTCTTGAATAAGCGCCCTGCTCGATGGTGTCATCATGGCGAACGAAATCGTCGATCTGCCCGTTTTCAAACAGTTCTTCATGCTCACTCGGCTTCGTCGCCAGGGTCTGGAGGTGTCGGTAATTCCCTGGTGGAAGGATGCGCCCGCTCCATTCGGTCAGGGCGACGCAGTGGCTGAGGCTTCGGTCCCGGCTTGATCTTAATCCTTGGCGATTTCTTCAGTCTTCCTTCCCCCTCGAGCTCCCGGAGCATCGACGGCGTGGCTTGTTTCCCGCGTTGGCGCTTGCCGGGTTTGCAAGTGGGCATCATGCCTCCCCGGGCGGTGAGCTGGCACCGGTCGAGATGTTCACGGATGCGGTATGCGCAAGTCTTCCGACTTCTTCTGCGCTCAGATGGAGCTTGTGGGAAAGTACGCCCGCGATTCCAAGGAGTGCACCTCGGTGCCGGGAGAGCAGATCCGTCGCATGCGCTAGCGCTGTTTCGAGTCGGCCCTGGACCGCGCGGGCCAATTCAGGCTCCCCGGCCATCGCGAATGGCGGCCCGCCGGACCCACCTGTCGTAACGAGATTGGGTCCGAACCCGACCTCCCTTTCCATATATTCGGCGAGCTTCGTTGCAACGGACAGGTCGGAGGCTTCGTTTCCACCGGAGGCGGTGGAATGCGCTCCGAAAATCAGCTTTTCGGCCGCCATGCCGCCCAGCAGCATCGTCAACCTGTTCGCGTAGTCGTGTTCGGTTGCCAGAAACGGAAGATCCCGCTTGTACGCGGTGTACCCCAGCGCTTTGGGGCTGTTGTCGGCATACGCACCTGCGGTCACGGTAATGCCCACGAGATCATCCGGAAAGAGCATCACGCCCAGGAGGCCGTGCCCCGCTTCATGAACGGCGATGCGGAAGCGTTGCTCTTCCGTGTAGGTCAACTTCGGTGGCAATGCCTCCGCGAGGTCATTCATCGTCACGTGCTTATCGCCACGTTCGCGGGACCTCCGCCGTGCGTCCCTGGCCAGCCTCTCCAGGTCGGCACCCGTCCAGCCATTGGTCTGCTCCGCAACCGATCGGAATTCGACGTTTACGGTTTGACCGCGGAGGTAGCCAGCGAGGATCTCGGCACGACTGGCTGTGTCGGGCAACCCGATTTCAACCGTTCTCTCCAGACGGCCGGGCCTCATGAATGCGCTGTCGATGGCCGCGGGATTGTTCGTCGCGCCGACAACCACGACACCGGGCCTCCCCTCACCCGGGTCAAGGCACTCCAGAAGGGCGTTTACAACCTGCCGCTTGTAGTCGTCGCGGTTGGAGTCGCTTGAAGTCGCGTTCCTGTCACCGAAGCTGTCGAACTCGTCGATAAACGCGATGCACGGAGCCTGCTTCCTGGCGGACGCGAAGAACTTTCTCATCGCCATCAACATGTCACCGAGGTGCCCTTCGCTCTGCCATCGGCCAGCTGAGCCTACGATTAGCGGCACGGCGCAGGTCTTCGCCAACGCCGCGCTGAACCTTGTCTTTCCGGTGCCTGGCGGTCCGCTGAGCAACACGCCACGATCGACGTCCTCCCATTTAAGCGTTCCCGATTTCCAGGCAGCGAGATCGGTGGCGAGACGGAGCCCCCACGCTTTCGCCTCGCCATAACCCGCCAGTTCCTGGAGAGAAGGGCCTTCCGGGATGTTTGGCGGCTGCTCCTTAGAGGCGGCGACGGTTGCATCGACATAGCTTGTCAATCGTTCGATCGAATTGGCGATCGTACGTCCTCTGGAAAGGACCAGAGAGACGCGGGTCAAAGAGTGGAGGGCAAGGATGGCCGCATCCGCGCTGTTCATCTCGTCCAAGCCGAATTTACGAGCCGCTGAGATGAAATCGCGGGAGGTGGGGGCCTTGATCTGGAGGCGTTCCTCGGCAATGAGTTCGACATGGGGCGGAATCTTGTCGCCGTCCTTCGTCAACACGATGCACCGCCGGATATTCCTTAGGCCATGCAATGTATGCAGCGGTGTATCACCCGCGGAATGCGGGAACCAAACAGCGCTTGTGCGCGCGCCCGAGCGCCTCTCCCTCCACTTCGGGTCAAGAAGGTGGCGCGCCGCGTTCTCGTAGATCGTGATATCTTCTGCCGAAGGAACATCGACCATCAACACGAACGGTCTGGGCGGGCGGGTAAGATAGGGCCGAAGTGTCCGGCGCAGCGCCGCCATTGCAATGAAGTCCGCGAACGTTGCGCGCTCGAGTGGCTCGCTCTCCGAAAAGTCGTAGGTCATGTCATGTCCTTTCCTGATGTCACTATCTCTGTCTTCGAGGTTGCGGAGGCATGGTCCCGGCTGGATTTCCGATGACGGCGATCGCGCCTGACCAGGACAAGCGCCAGGGAGCGACGCACGGGCTTGAGCCAGGTGGTCGTGACTGCGGTGCTTGCGATGAAACTTGATGAACGGTGTGGTTGCCTGCGAGACAGGCTATCGGCTTATTCGCCTTACGATCGTCTCGGGTCCAAGGACCGCGGCGTCGAGATCGACTTCGATGAATCCCTGCAGGATAAGCGCCGCCACCGCGGCCACGCCGTAGTTCCCGGAAATAACGGTCATACATTCGGCGAGAGTGAGAGAGCCTTGGTCATCGAGGGTGGCCAGGAGGCGTACGCGCTCGGAGAGCGAAACCCGGAACGTCGCGTAGCGGAGAAGATCTCGCGCGTTTTGAAGACGGAATCCGTCATAGATCTCCGGGCGTGTAACTGTCCGATACCTGAGACCCTGCTCGCGAGCGGCGGTTCTGATAGCGTCGGTCTTTCCGTTGAGCCTTCTATCGAAGCAGTCGAAAAGAGACGTCTCCCCGCTTGTGTCGCGCACGGTAAAATCGGCGATGTGCGCGACGTCTGCTACTACGAGCGGGGTTGGCCTTGTGGACCATCTTTCAACGGTGGGGTCGAGATCGAGAAGGCAGGCGCAGTCGCGGGTGATCAACGAGCGGAAATGCGGAGTGACCTCGCATTTCAACGTCGGCAGGAGGCGGTGAAGCGGTGGATGTTTTTCGGGAACGGAAGTTTCGGCAACCTGGCAAGGAGATAGATCTTTCATCGGTGGTCTCACAACAGGGACACATTGAAGGTATCCGCGCCTGGCGCGGTAAACTTCAACGTATTCGTATGGTGAGGCGAGCGATGTTTTTCATACGAGAACGAATAGTGAACAAAGACGCCGGAGTCAATATCCTCGGCTGAAGTATTTTCAAGGGCCGCCGCGAAAGAGGTGGCGGAGAATTCATCGACGAGCATGGGGCCGGCCGACCGACAGCGCGCCGATGGACCCACCAATATGGCACTCGCATAAATTGCGATTTCCGGATATCGTGCGGGCATTCGGCGGGAGGCAGCGGAATGAAGGCTAGAGCGCTTTTAATGATGGCGTTGATCGCGGTGTGGGAAGCGGCGCTCGCGGCCCAGATAACCACGATTCCGGCAATCCAGGGCGTGGGTCACACATCGCCACTCGACGGCAGGATGGTGAGCTTCGACGGGGTTGTCACGCAGATCAGGGACGGCAGCTTCCATGTGCAGGATCCGGTTGGCGACGGCAACGATCTTACCTCCGACGGAATCCTGGTCAGGCGTAAGCCCGTGGGCCTTACGGTTGGCGATATGGTCAGGATCGAAGGCATCGTCGATGAGCAGCCAGGCAGGTATCCCGAGTTCTCGCAGACGACCATGAAAGATGTCGTCTACAGGAAGCTCGGACCGGGTGTTCTGCCTAATCCCGTCTTGCTGGGCGGTGGTGACCGAGTGCTTCCGACCGAGATCCTCGTTTCCAGCAGGGGTTTCGAACCGTCCCGGTCCGGTGCGGATTTCTTCGAGACGCTCGAAGGCATGGTCGTTGAACTGAAGCAGCCGATTGTCGTAGGCGCGATGAAGGACGCCATTTTCTACGTGGTGGTCGACCAGGGCAAAGGTGCGACCGGGATGAATTCACTGGGCGGCATAACCGCGACACCCGGCGACGCGAATCCGGAACGCATCCGCGTAAAGGTCGATAAGCCACTCCAGGAAACGGACTTCGAGGTGAGTGTCGGTGATGGCTTTACATCACTCAAGGGTGCAGTGACGACCGACGGCGGTGCGTACGGCATCCAGCTTTCGGCTGCAGCCGGATATTCGGCAAGAAACCGGACATGGACATCGATAGCTTCGCTTCCTGCGTCTGATGTCCTCACCGTCGCGAGCTATAACGTCGAAAATCTCGATACCCGCGTAGAGGACGCGACAATGGTCCCGTCCAGGGACGACATCGACGACGACGTCGGCAAAGGTAAATTCTCCTCGATCGCGAAACACATCGTGGGGTTGCTGGGGTCGCCGGACATCGTCGCCCTGCAGGAAGTGCAGGATGACGACGGTGGTGAGTACAGCGACACCGTGAGCGCTGGCAAAACGCTGGAGGCTCTCCGCAATGCTATCGAAGCGGAGGGTGGCCCTGCCTACAAGGCGATCTCCCTGGACCCGCAGGATGACGTCGAGGGTGGTCAGCCCGGCGGGAACATCCGCGTGGCTTATCTATACAACCCTGAAAGGGTGGCCTCCGATCAGTCCAACGCCCGTCGGATCGAGGACGGCGCATTCGAGCGCAGCCGTGTGCCGCTTGCCGTTCCGTTCGTCTTCGGAGGGAAAGAGGTAATGTTGATAAATGTCCATTTCTCGTCAAAGGGCGGCAGCGAACCGCTCTACGGCAAGAACCAGCCTCCCAAGGACGCGACCATTGGCGCGCGGACCGAGCAGGCCCGCGCGGTGCGTGAATACGTTAGAAACCTCCCGCTCAACATTGACCGGTCGATCTTGATCGTCGGTGACTTCAATTCGCTGTGGTTCGAAGAGCCCATGCTGCTGATCACCAGTGGCGAGCCCCCGATGGAAAACCTCGCGATGGCCGAAGCGGCAAACGAACGAGTTAGCTACGTTTATGACGGAAATTCACAGTCACTCGACCATGTGATCGCGAAACTCGGGGCGAACCAGACGGCCGAGTTGACGACGCTGCACGTCAACTCGGTTGTTCCCAAGTCCAGGCAAACGAGTGACCACGACCCGAAATACGTAAGGATAACGTTCCACTGATGCTGGCGTGGCCCTGCCGTCGATTGACGTTGAGTTCAATGGCGGCATCCGGCCCTGCAAAACCAGCTAGCTTTGCAAAGACGTAAAGTGCCATGAGCGCCCTTCAGCATATTGCAGGCTTCACATTTGTAAGGGGGAGTAGATGTGCTGTCGCTGCGAAGTCGTTTCTTAATCCGCGGAAAACCACTCGGGCACTCGAGTAGTCACTTATCATTTGGCAAATCAAGTAACTCTTTCGACTAGAGAAGCCATGTATCTCAGTATATCGGCGCACAGCAGGAACCGCCTGCGCCTGCGATCAACGTAATCAATATGGCAAAGCCCCACACCATGCGCAAAAATGGCGTGAACCAAGCTGCGCTTTCGGAGTGAACCGCAGTGCTTAACTGCGAGAATCCGGTGCATAGGTAGTATACCGCTATAGCACAGATGATAATGATCATCCCGCCTACGGCTACCGGAGCAACGTCGCCATAGCCAGACTTGGCAACCACCACCACCGCCACACCAAGGGCTGTAGACAGGTGGTAGATCTGGCACAAAAAGAACCTTCGATTTCGGCATATGTTTTTACCGCGCGACGATGATCGGCCAATTACATTTTCGGCGTCTTCAACGAAAGCCATGGGATCCTCGCTAGTCTTCCAGATCCATTCTTGCTTCAGTATCAACCGGCTAAAAGGCCTCGCCGATCGACAAGCGTCCAATCCGACGTCATTCAACCAATCTTCATCCACTTCCACTAATTGCGGCGCTTCATTACGAGGTTGGTCCGATGCGCGTTCTACCTGTCATTTTCCAGATTTCAGCATGGGCGCTCGCTCCGGCAGCCCTAATTGGCGTGTCCTCGGTGTTGGCGGATACTTATTGTCACATGTACCACAGGCTACCGACCAAACAGCTTAGAATTCAGCACCTAAAAGAGCCTGATGCTGGCGAGTTCGTGATAGACAGGGCGATTAACCTACTGACACCTCTTACGGTCGCGTACACTTACTTCCAGCAAGAAATGCCTACTAGAATTTTGCTATCGGGGCCCGGCGGTAACCAGGCGGGCGCGGTTGTTAGTGGTTTTTTCCTCGGCTTAACTGGCCTACCCGCATACGTGCCGCCAAACACAGTTTGCGCATCCTCCTGCGTTCGAATCCTGATTTCAGTACGAGAGTGGGAGGTAGATCCAGAAGCGTATCTACTCTTTCACGCTGGACGGAAGGAAATTCCCCCGTACGACGACTGCCAGCCATGCGGCTTTATTAAGAGCCTGACCGAAAAAGAGTTGAGTGAAATCAGCAGGTTGTGATTCCGTCGGATTGCTAAAGATTCGATGGAGACAGCATGGCCTGGACCGATTTCACCCGTCGCCAGTATGAGCGACGGATGCCGCGTTATGCAAGT
>QFCS01000331.1_pt1 | contig 41583 bp, 38 predicted proteins | sample 3576561 | NCBI WGS metagenome assembly QFCS01 | reverse complement strand
TGCCCGGCAGGCATGCAAGCAGGTTCCCCTCCCCCTTGTGGGGAGGGGTTAGGGGTGGGGGTACTACCCCACCGAACGTCATATGCGATTGCCCTGCCCTTGTGGGGAGGGGTTAGGGGTGGGGGTACCGCGCCACCGAACGTCATATGCGATAGCCCTGCCCCTTGAGGGGGAGATGTCCGGCAGGACAGAGGGGGGCGACGTAGGGCGCAACTGTAGTCTTAAGCAGCAGCCTTGGCGCAACTGGCGCAGGTGCCGCGGAATTCGATGACGGCCTTGTGTGCCGAAAAGCCGCTGGCGCCGACCCAGGCTTCCAGCCGGTGGCCGATCTCCTCGTCCGAGAATTCGGCGACCTGGCCGCATTTGTCGCAGATCGCGAAGGCGGCCATGCGGTGGCTGTGGTCGTGCGGCTCGCAGCAGGCGACGAAGGCGTTCATGCTTTCCAGCCGGTGGACGAAGCCGGCGTCGATCAGGCCGTCGAGCGCGCGGTAAACCTGCAGCGGCGCGCGAAAGCCGGCCGGCCGCAACTGATCGAGCAGCGTGTAGGCGCTGAGCGGCGCGGCGGCCGCCTCGAGCCGCTCCAGAACCTTGGTCTGGTTCTTCGTCAAGGTACTGCGCGCCGCCATTCAGCCATCGCCCCGTCGGTCGCCCCGTGAGGAGCTTGTTGTCCTTGTCATAGGTAGCGGTTCGCCGCGCGGATTTCCACCGTCGCCCTGCTGGCCGTCATGCCGGCAACCGGGCGTCGTTGCCGGTCGGGCGCCAAGGTCCGTTCTCAATTTCACTTTTCGTTGAATGGTCTATTCGGCTATCGATATTGGGATTGAACGGCGCGGCGGTTCCAAAATACTGACAAATTCACCGCTGCAATACGCGTCGGGCAGTCTGGGCTTGGGAGATTCTGCATGATTAGCTGGATAGGCAGGCACGTACTGCTGGCAACGACTGCGTTGGCGCTGGGAATGATGGCGTCGCCGGCGCTGGCAAGGACGAACCACGCAGTGCTGGTCGCCGTCACGGCCTATCCGAACCTGCCGCCCAAGGTCGCGCTGGTCGGCCCCAATCACGATGCCGCGCTGGTGCGCGAATACCTGGAAACCCGTGCACCGGTGCCCTTCGAGAAGGACAACGTCACGCTGCTCGCCGACGGCATCGACGGCGCTTCCGCCTCGCCGACCCATGCCAACATCCTTGCGGCGCTGAAAGGCGTGGCGGACAAGGCCGAGCGCGACGATTTCGTCTATATTCATCTCTCCGGCCACGGCGCCCAACAGCCGGAGACCGAGCCGGGCTCCGAAAGCGACAAGCTCGACGAGATCTTCCTGCCGGCCGACACCGGCAAATGGGTCGACCAGAGCAAGGGCGTGCCAAACGCCCTGATGGACGACGAGATCGGCGCCGCGCTCGATGCGATCCGCGCCAAGGGCGCGTTCGTCTGGTTCATCATCGATGCCTGCCACTCCGGCACCGCGACGCGCGCCGCGCCGGTGGAGGCCGAGACCGAACGGAAGGTCGAGTTCGCCGACCTCGGCATTCCCGACTCGGCGCTCGCCGGCGCGTCGACCGAGGGCGAGGGCAAACGCGAGGCCGCTTTCGGCGTGACCGATGCCGGCGCCTCCCCCGGCGAAGACGCCACCCGCGCCGCCGACCTGACCGGCCAGCAGCCGACCGGCGCCGAGCCGCTTGCCAAGGGCGGACTGGTGGCCTTCTTCGCCGCCCAGACCATCGAGACGACGCCCGAAATGCCTCTGCCGAAGGGGGCCGCCGACGCGCAGAAATACGGGCTGTTCACCTACACGATCTTCCAGAAGCTGGCGGAGAATCCTAACATCACATATCGCCAGCTCGGCCACGCCGTGCTTCAGCAATATTCGGCATCGTCGCGCGAGCGGCCGACGCCGCTGTTCGAGGGCGATCTCGACGCGCGCGTGTTCGGCAGCGAGAAGATCGACACGGTCATGCAGTGGCCGCTCGAGGTGAAGGATGGCGCGGTCAGCGTCCCGGCCGGCCAGTTGCACCGCCTCAGCAAAGGCACCAAGCTCGCCGTCCTGCCGTCGCCGATCTCGGAGCTTTCCGAGACGCTCGGTTATGTCGAGGTGCAGTCGGCCAAGAACCTGACCAGCCGTGTCGTGCCGGTCGCCTTCGACGGCAAGCCGGCGCTGGCGCTCGACCAGCTTCCGGCCAAGGCCTATGCGCGCCTGTCCGATCTGGTCGTCGACTTCAAGCTCAAGGTGGCGCGGCCTGCCGAGGCGGACGGCAATGGCGAGGACGTCGCCCTGGTCAACGCCATGCTCGATGAACTCGTCGCGGCCAGGAACAAAAGCTTCAATGTCGAGCTTGTCGCGCCCGGCGCCGAGGCCGACCTCAGGCTGGCGGTGCTGAGCGAGAACAAGCTTCCCGGTGCCGCCGGCGACGCGCCGGCCACGCCGGCCCTGTGGTTCCTGCCGTCATCGGGCGACGTGACTTTGAAGGACGGCCACAGGCCGCCGCTTGTGGCGATCGACCGGGCCGACAAGGCCAAGCTGGCCAAGGGCACCGGCGACAACCTGACCAAGATTTTCCGCGCTACCGGCCTGTCACGGCTGGCCGCCGCCTCGGACTATCCCGCCGACCAGGTCAAGGTCGGCTTCAAGATCCGGCGGGTCAAGACAGACACGTTCGAGCCGCTCGACGGCGCCTCGGTGCCGGTGGTCAATCCGGGCGACGAGGTGCATATCGAGGCGGAGAACCTGTCGGCCAGGCTCGTGGACATCAACATCCTCTATGTCGGCAGCGACTATTCGATCAGCCACATGGGCGCGCAGCGGCTGGTCAGCGGCGCCAAGGTCGACGAGGGGCTGCTCGCCTTCACCGACTCCAGCTTCGGCATGGAACGCATGATCGCGGTGCTGACCGAGGCGCCGGCGATGAGCGAGATCGAGGATCTCAGCTTCCTGCAGCAGGACGGCGTGCCGCCGGCGACGCGGGCGGCCACCGGCGACGACGGCGGCTTCACCGGCATGCTCACCGACATCGGCGTCGCGCCGGGCACGCGGTCGGCCATGAAGCTCGCCGACAAGGGCGGCGCCAAAGGCGCGGTCATGATCTTCGCCGTCGAGACGGCGCCCGGAAAATGACCATCCCGCTCGGCCGTTACCGGGGCTTGCGTATCCGGAAGCGGTTTTGACACAATGGAACGTGCCTCGAGGTGAGCGGAAGGATGCCTGGCATGTCAATCCGGTACGCAAGATGGGCCGCGGCGATGTCCGTCGGCGCGACAATGGCCGCAGCAACGGCCGGAGCCCAAGAAAACTGCGGCACCTGCGCCAAGGAGATCGTCACCAACACCGAGCTGGCCGCCTGCTTTCTCGACAACTACGATGAGTTCGACGGCAGCGGCAACGGCGTGGTGTTCGTCGACCTGTCGGCGGTCTGCCCACAATCTCGCGGCGTCTTCGAGGCACTGGCTGGTCCAAGTTCCGGCGAGCCCGCGGCGGTCGAGCCGTCGCTGAAGTTCATGCTGTCGCGCCTGCAGCTCGCCTGCCTGAAGCAGAAGCTGGAAACGCCCGGCATGAAGCTCGACCCGTCCGCGACGATCGAGCTGGGCAGTTGCGGATGAACGAGGCGCCGGTCCGCCCGGACGAGACGCAGCCGGCGGCCAAGCCACCGGTCAAGCCGCCGGTAAAGCTTCCCGAAACCGGCGAAGGCATGCCCTGGGTCAGCACTTCGGAGATCAAGAAGGAAAGCAATCCCTTCACCGAGCGTGACTGGCGGATGTTCACCTATGCCTGGTCCGGTTACGCGCTACGGGTCGTGCTGGTGCTTGGCGCGCTGTTTTCGGTCTACCAGTTCCTGGTGGCGCGCGAGGAGAAAAAGGTCGAGCGCACGCTGGCGCTGGCCGAACTTCTGGAGAAGGAGGAATACCAGAAGGCGCAGCGCGCCTTGCGCGCGCGGCTGGAAGCGCTCAATACCCGCTTCCAGGGCGATCTCGGCAGTGACGCGACGCCGGGCGAGCGCGCCTTCTATCAGGAGCGGCTGGGCATGATCGCCATGACGGCGGATGGCGGCGACATGGCGCTGCCGCAGTTCCGCGAGGAATTCGACCGGGTCGTCTACCTGCTCAACCGGGTGGCTTCCTGCGTCGAGACCGATCTCTGTTCGCGCACCGTCGCGGACGCCTATTTCCGCGACTACGCGGAATCCTTCTGGGCCTATTTCTCCGGCTTCATCGCGGAGGAACGCAAAACACGCTCACCGACGCTGGCCGTGCCGATCGAGACCTATGTGAAGCTCGACGATGTCCCACCGCCAGCTCCGGCACCGCCACCGGCGAAGTCGCCTTGAACGGTCGCGCCGACGGACGTGATTGCCGTCAGACGATACCACCGCCGCCCGACACAACCGCGGGCCGTTCCTCCGCCACCTTTCGGCGATAGCCGGCGGCGCGGTAGGCGGCGACCGGATCGATGGCGCCGCCGCGGTTGAGCCGCGCCATGGCGAGGATCGGCTCGACATCGGTGCGAAACGCCGCCTTCAGCGTCTGCGTCGCCATCAGCGCATCGTTGTCGGCCTGAAAACCCTCCAGCGCCTTGCGGTCGACCAGAAGCGCGGCCGCATAGGCACGCTGCACCTCCACCGCCGACAGCATCAGGCTCTCGATCGGATCGGTGACGTTGTGGCTCTGGTCGAGCATGTGGGCCGGGTCGAAGCCCTTGGCGCCCGACAGTTCGGCGTCGACCAGTTCGTTGAAGACGAGGAAAAGCCGGTACGGGTCGATCGAGCCGGCGTCGAGATCGTCGTCGCCGTATTTGGAATCGTTGAAGTGGAAACCGCCGAGCTTGCCGAACTGGATCAGCCGCGCCACGATCATCTCGATGTTGACGTTGGGCGCGTGGTGGCCGAGGTCGACGAGGCAGAAAGCCTTCGGCCCGAGCTCGCTGGCGATCAGGTAGTTGGTGCCCCAGTCCTGCACGACGGTCGAATAAAACGCCGGCTCGTACATCTTGTGTTCGGAAAACAGCCGCCAGCCGTCCGGCAGCGCCGCGTAGATGTCGCGCATCGCGTCGAGATAGCGCTCGAACGCTTTCGTGAAATTGACCTGGCCGGGAAAATTAGAGCCGTCGCCGATCCACACGGTAAGCGCCTGCGAGCCGATGGTGCGGCCGATGTCGATGCATTCGAGATTGTGCTCGACCGCCTGGCGGCGCACGGCCGCGTCGGCGTGGCTGAGCGAGCCGAACTTGTACGAGCGCTGCTGGTCCTTCGCGTCGGAGAAGGTGTTGGAATTCATGGCGTCGAAGGTGAGGCCGAAGCGGCTCGCCGCCTGTTTCAGCCGCTGCGGGTCGGCCTTGTCCCAAGGGATATGCAGCGACACGCTGGGCGTGGCGCGGGTGAGCTGCTGGATGACGGCGCAATCCTCGATCTTGTCGAACACGTCGCGCGGCTCGCCCTCCCCGGGGAACCGGGCGAAGCGCGTGCCGCCGGTGCCGACGCCCCAGGAGGGAATGGCCACGCCGAAGGCCTGCACCTTGGCGAGGACGGCGTCGATGGCGATGCCACGCCGGTCGAGCTGCTCGCCGAGATGCGCATAGTCGCGGCGCAGCGCTTTTTCGCGTGACGTGTTGTGCCGTTCGACGACGTCGGCGGCGATGATCTGTTCGGTCATGGGCGCAAGCCTCTCCCCTGGCGACGGCCTACCGCGTAAAACTCTGCGCGTTGCCCGCGTCGACGTTCAGGATGTTGCCGGTCGACTTGGCGGACAGGTCCGAGGCGAAGAACCAGACCGCCTCGGCGATGTCCTCCGGGAACACGCTGAGCTTCAGCATCGAGCGCTTGCGGTAGTGTTCCTCGAGCTCGTCCGGCTTCATGTTGTAGGCGGCGGCGCGCTGCTCGCGCCATTCGCCCTTCCAGATGTTGGAGCCGCGCAGCACCGCGTCGGGGTTGACCGTGTTGACGCGGATGCCGAACTCCGCGCCTTCCAGCGCCAGGCAGCGGGCGAGGTGGATCTCCGCCGCCTTGGCGGTGCAGTAGGCCGAGGCGTTGGGCGAGGCGGCGAGCCCGTTCTTGGAGGCGATGAAGACGATGTTGCCGCCGGCGCCCTGCTGCTTCATCAGCCGGAACGCCTGGCGCGACACCAGGAAATAGCCGGTGGCCAGGATGTCGATGTTGCGGGTCCACAGCGACAGCTCGGTCTCGTCGATCGGCGAGGCGGACGAGATGCCGGCGTTGGAGACGAGCAGGTCGAGCCCGCCGAACTCCCTTGCCGCGAAGGTGAACGCTTCGATCACCTCGGCTTCGCGGGTGACGTCGAGCTTCACGCCGCGCACCACGTCGGCGGAGTGGCGCCTGGCGAAATCCGCCTCGGCCGCCTCGAGCGAGCCCGTGTCGATGTCGGCCAGCACCACGCAGGCGCCGTCGGCGAGCAGCCGCTCGGCGATGGCGCGGCCGATGCCGCCGGCGCCGCCGGTGACCAGCGCGACGCGGCCGGCTAGCGCCTTCGGCTTCGGCAGGCGCTGGAGCTTGGCTTCCTCCAGCACCCAGTATTCGATGTCGAAGGCCTCCTGCTCGGGCAGGCCCATATAGTCGGAGACGGTGGAAGCACCGCGCATGACGTTGATGGCGTTGACGTAGAACTCACCGGAGATGCGGGCGGTCGCCTTGTCCTTGGCGAAGGTGATCATGCCGACGCCGGGCACGAGGTAGACGACGGCGTTGGGGTCGCGCATCGGCGGGCTTTCGGGCCGCTTGCAGCGCTCGTAATAGGCGGCGTGGCCCTGGCGGTAGGCTTCCAGCGCCGCCGGCAGGCCGGCCAGCGTCCTGTCGATGTCGGGGCTGGCCGGGTCGAAGTCGACCACCAGCGGGCTGATCTTGGTGCGCAGGAAATGGTCGGGGCAGCTGGTGCCGAGCGCCGCCAGCGTCTCCATGTCGCGCGCCGCGACGAACTCCAGCACCGCGTCGGAATCGTCGAAATGCCCGACCTTGCGCTCCTTGGCCGAGATCATGCCGCGCAGCGCCGGCATCAGCCTTGCCGCGACGGCACGGCGCTGGTCGGCCGGCAGCGTCTCGCGCACCGCGCCGCCGAACACCGGCTTGCCCGCGCCCTCGGCGTCGAAGAAGGCCATCGCCTTGCTGATGATGCGGATCGTCGTCTCGTAGCAGGCCCTGGCGGTATCGCCCCAGGTGAACAGGCCGTGGCTCTCCAGCACGACGCCGGTGGCTTGCGGATTGTCGCGGCAGAATTTCTCCAGCCACAGGCCGAGCTCGAAGCCGGGCCGCTTCCATGGCAGCCAGCCGATCTCGCCGCCGAAGATCTTTTGCGTCAGCGCCTTGCTGTCCCTGGCCGCTGCGATGGCGATGACGGCGTCCGGGTGCATGTGGTCGACATGTTTGCGCGGCACGAAGGCGTGCAGCGGCGTGTCGATCGAGGCCGCGCGCGGATTCAAATCGAACGTGCAGTGCGGCAGGAAGCCGACCATCTCGTCCTCGAACGCGACGCCGCGATAGATGCCCTTGAGCGCCTCCAGCTTGTCCATGTAGAGGCTGGCCATGCCGTCGCGCTTCATCGTGCCGAGGTCGCCGCCGGAGCCCTTCACCCACAGCACCTCGACCGGCTTGCCGGTCAAAGGGTCGGTCTCCATCGCCTTGGCCGAGGTGTTGCCGCCGCCGTAGTTGGTGATGCGCTTGTCCGAGCCGAGCAGGTTGGAGCGATAGACCAGAAGGTCGGATTCGCTCATCCCGGCCGCCCGCGCGTCGTCCCACAGGTCGGCAAGTGCGTGCGTGGCCATGTTTCCGCCCTTTCGAGATTTTTGGCGGAAGGTATGAGCCTATTCGCTCACGGTCAATCAGGATTCGCTCTGATTTTGAGCGTTTGCAGCGCACAATGGAATTGGTGCGACGCAATACGCTCACTCTGCTTGACGAGTTTGAGCGAGCGTGCATTCATGATGATCGAATTTGTTCGAGGTAATCGCATCGACATGCGCGAGACCGACCGTCGATCGGCGATATTGGAGGCGATGGCCGGGCGGCCGGTCGTGCCGGTGCGCGAACTGGTCCGGCTCACCGGCGCTTCCAGCGCGACGCTGCGGCGCGACCTGACCAAGCTGGAGGAAGAAGGGCTGGTGCGGCGCGTGCATGGCGGCATCTCCGCGCCCGCGCCGACCTATCCGGCGACGCTCGGCGCGCCGACCTTCAGCTCGCAGCGGGTCAAGAACGCTGCCAGGAAAAGCGCCATCGCCGCGCTCGCCTGCGGCCTCGTCGCCGACGGCGAGTCGATCATCATCAATGCCGGCACGACCACCTTCGCCATGGTCGATTTCCTGCGGGATCGCCGGCTGAACATTCTGACCAACTCGTTTCCGATCGCCGAGGCCCTGATCCGCGGCAGCGACAACCGCATCACGCTGCCGGGCGGCGAGGTCTACCGCGAGCAGGGCATCATCCTGTCGCCGTTCGAGGACGACGCGATCCAGAACCTGCACGCCACGGCGATGTTCATGAGCGCGGCGGCGATCACGCCGCTCGGCGTCGTCGAGGCCGACCCGCTGGTGGCGCGGGCCGAGGCAAAGCTGCTCAGCCGCACCGAGCGGCTGATCGTGCTGGCGGATTCGACCAAGTTCGAGCCGCGCGGCAGCCTGGTGGTATGCCCGCTGGCGCGCGTGACGACGCTGGTGACCGACGACCAGATCAGCGAGGCGGCGCTGACGATGATGGAAAACGCGGGGCTCGACGTAAGGATCGCGCCCGTCGCCAAGGAAATCGCTTCGGCCGCATGAGCGGCGGACGGTGGGGCCGGCATGGGCCGGCTCGAGTACAGAACGGAAATGGCAGGGAGGAGAGATTTGCCATGAAGACCACACGTCGTACCGTATTGCAGCTTGCCGGCGCGGCCGGTGCTGCGCTGGCCATGCCGGCGATCATCACGAAGCGGGCATACGCCGCCGACAAGCGCATCGCCATGATCGTGAAGAACCTCGGCAACAGCTATTTCGACGCCTGCGCCAACGGCGCCAAGGAAGCGGCCAAGGAACTCGGCGGCATCGAGATCATCTACACCGCCTCGGCCAAGCCGACGGCGGAAGAGCAGATCGCGGTGATCGACGCGCAGATCGCGCAGAAGGTCGACGGCATCATCGTTTCGGCCAACGACGCCGACGCGCTCGTGCCGGTCGGCAAGAAGGCGATGGAACGCGGCATCAAGGTGATGAGCTTCGATTCGGCGATCGCGCCGGCCGGCCGCATCGTGCACCTGTCGGCGTCCTCGACGCCGCTCATCGGCGCCAAGCAGGTGCAGATGATCGCCAAGACGCTGGGCGGCAAGGGCGAGGTCGCCATCCTGTCGGCCGCCTCCACCATGACCAACCAGAACTCCTGGATCGAGGCGATGAAGGAGGAGTGGAAGAAGCCGGAATACAAGGACATGCCGCTGGTGGCGACGGTCTATGGCGACGACCAGGACGACAAGAGCTATCGCGAGATGCAGGGCCTGGTGAAGGCGCATCCGAACCTCAAGGGCGTGATCTCGCCGACCACCATCGGCATCCGCTCGGGCGCCAAGGCGATCGTCGACGGCGGCCTGACCGGCAAGGTGTTCATCACCGGCCTCGGCCTGCCTTCGGAAATGAAGGACTACGTGCTCGCCGGCGCCTGCGACACCTTCGCCATCTGGAACCCGGTCGAGTACGGCTATTCGTCGACGATGATCATGGCCGACATTCTCGCCGGCAAGGACACCGCCGAAGGTGCCAAGCTGTCGATGGGCAAGAAGGGCGAAACCACGGTCGGCAAGGACGGCGAATGCGTGATGGGCGAGCCGTTCGAGTTCAACAAGACCAATGTCGAGGAATTCGCCAAGATCTTCTGATCCGGCGGCTTCGGTGACTTAATGCGACGGCCGGACCAGGTCCGGCCGTCGTCGTCAACGCAAGGTCTTCCCGTGCTTTCGACACTCAGTTCGTCTCGCTGCGCTTATCGCGCGAAGTTCGACGCGCGTCGTACCCCCACCCCTAACCCCTCCCCACAAGGGGGAGGGGAACTTTGCGGCCGTGATGCCTTGCGAAACCTTCAACGACCAGCGCTGCGGGAATACGCAGGCCGGTCCCCCTCCCCCTTGTGGGGAGGGGTTAGGGGTGGGGGTACTTCCGCAGCCGATTGGCCCGGTACCGCGTCATCCAGCCAACCAGAAATTCCATCCGTGCCGGTCCACCGTGTCTGAACCCATCCTCACCCTTTCCGGCGTGTCGAAGAGCTTTCCGGGCGTGCGCGCCCTGCAGGACATCAGCCTGTCGCTCAACCCTGGCCGCGTCACGGCGATCATCGGCGAGAACGGCGCCGGCAAGTCGACCATCGTCAAGATCCTGACCGGCATCTACCGGCCGGATGCCGGCGAAATCCGTGTCGGCGGCGAGCCGAAGCATTTTTCCTCGCCGCGCGACGCCTGGGCCGCCGGCATCGCCGCGATCCACCAGGAAACGGTGATGTTCGACGAACTCAGCGTCGCCGAAAACATTTTCATGGGCCACATGCCGACCGGCGGCACGCGGCTGGTCGACTGGGCGGAGATGCGGACGAAGTCGGCCGACCTGCTGAAGCGCATCGATGCCGCCATCCCGCCGGAGTTCAAGCTGAAGCGGCTGTCGGTGGCGCAGAAACACTTGGTGGAGATCGCCCGGGCGCTGTCGCACGAGGCGCGTGTCGTGATCATGGACGAGCCTACCGCCGCGCTGTCGGCCAACGAGATCGACGACCTGTTCCGCATCGTCGCGCAGCTCAAGGCGGAAGGCCGCGCCATCGTCTTCATCAGCCACAAGTTCGACGAGATTTTCCGGATCGCCGACGACTTCGTCTGCCTGCGCGACGGCGCCAAGGTCGGAGGGGGGCCGATCGCCTCGGTCACCGAACCGCAGCTGGTGCGCATGATGGTGGGGCGCCCGGTCGACCAGGTGTTTCCGAAGCGCGACGTGCCGATCGGCGAGGTCGTGCTGTCGGTGAAGGAGCTGTCCAACGCCACCGAATACGCCGACATCTCCTTCGACCTGCGCAAGGGCGAGATTCTCGGCCTCTACGGCCTCGTCGGCGCCGGCCGCACCGAAGCGATGCAGGGCCTGTTCGGCATCACGCCGACCACACGCGGCAGCGTCGCGCTGAACGGCAAGCCGCTGGCCATCGCGGCGCCGTCGGACGCCATCGCCGCCGGCATCGCCTATGTGCCCGAGGACCGGCAGGAACAGGGCGCCATCACCTCGCTCGGCATCCGCGAGAACATGACTCTGGCCGACCTCGGCAAGCATGTGCGCGGCCTGTTCCTGTCACGCGCCTCCGAGCAGGCGGAAACGCGGCGGCTCGGCCGGCGGCTGTCGGTCAAGGCGGCCAACTGGGAGCAGCGGCTTGCCGAGCTGTCGGGCGGCAACCAGCAGAAGGTGGTGATCGCCAAATGGCTGGCGACACGGCCCAGGGTGATCGTGCTCGACGAGCCGACCAAGGGCATCGACGTCGGCTCCAAGGCGGCCGTGCATGACTTCATCGGCGAACTGGCCGGCGAAGGTCTGGCCGTGGTGCTGATCAGCTCCGAGCTGCCGGAAGTGATGGGGCTCGCCGACCGCGTCATCGTCATGAAGGAAGGCCGCATCGTCGACGAGTTCAAACGCGGCGCCTGGAGCCCCGAACAGATCGTCGGCGCGGCCACCGGCGCCGCCAAGGAGGCCGCGTGATGGCGGGATTGGCACGGTGCGCCCTCCCTAACGCGGCTGGGCGCCCCCTCCACCGCCTTCGGCGGTCCCCCTCCCCCGTAAACGGGGGAGGATCAGGGTTGTGCCGGCTGCCCCGCCGCGAATCCTCCCCTGCGAAGGCAGGGCTATCTCACATGATGTATTTCGCGAAGTTCAGCGGCGCCTTACCCCCACCCCTAACCCCTCCCCACAAGGGGGAGGGGGACTTTGCGGCCGCAATGCCACGAAAAACCGCCGACGATTGGTACCCGGCAGGCACGCAACCATATCCCCCTCCCCCTTGTGGGGAGGGGTTAGGGGTGGGGGTACAGCGCCCGCGAACGTCACATGCGATAGACCTGCCTGCGAAGCGGGGAAGGGGGACCGCCGAAGGCGGTGGGGGGGGCGTGTGCCGGAGCCCTGAACGCCCGGGCCTCGCGCCATGAGCAGGATGTTCAACTATCGCGAGTTGATCCTCGCCCTGATCCTGATCGTCGGCGTCTTCGCCATCGGCCTCTACCAGCCGGTGTTCCTGCAGTGGACCAACATCCGCGATATGCTGACCGAGACCTCGGTGCTGTTCATGATGGCGCTGGCGCAGATGGTGGTGATCCTGACGCGTGGCATCGACCTGTCGGTGGCCGCCAACCTGGCGCTTTCCGGCATGCTGGCGGCACTTGTCAGCCAGTATTATCCCGACACCCCGCTCCTGTTGATGATCCTGACCGGCGTCGTTTCCGGCCTGCTGCTCGGCATGTTCAACGGCGCGCTGATCGCCTTCCTCGGCATTCCGCCGATCGTCATGACGCTCGGCACGCTGGCGGTGTTCCGTGGCATGATCATCATCATCGCCGGCGGCGACCAGGTGAACGCCTCGGAGATGGGCGCGACCTTCCAGGCGTTCCCGAAGCAGATCGTGCTCGGCCTGACCACACCGGTGTGGATCGCCATCGTCGTGTCCATCCTGTTCTACGTCTTCCTAAACCTGACGCGGGCCGGGCGCGGGCTCTACGCGGTGGGCGGCAACCCGGTGGCGGCACGCTATTGCGGCATCGACCAGCGCAAGCAGGAACTGCTCGCCTATTCGATCTCCGGCGCGGTCGCCGGCCTCTGCGGCTACCTCTGGGTGGCGCGCTACGGCGTCGCCTATTCCGAGATCGCCAGCGGCTATGAGCTGACGGTGATCGCCGCCTGCGTGATCGGCGGGGTATCGATCGGCGGCGGCGTCGGCTCGGTGGCGGGAACGCTGCTCGGCGCGCTGTTCCTCGGCATCGTCATGACGGCGCTGCCGGTGCTGCAGATCTCGCCGTTCTGGCAGATGGCGATCTCCGGCGCGGTGATCCTCGCCGCCGTCATCATCAACGCGCGCGCCGAGCGGCGGCCGGACAAGCTGATCCTGCCCGAGGCGCGCCGGCTGCGGAAGGTGCGGGCATGAACGCGCCGCTGTCCCCGGAAGACCGCTACGCGGTGCCCGACGCGCCGCCGCGGCGGCTGAGCGATATCCTTCTGCGCTGGGAGTCGATCCTCGTCATCCTGCTGGTCGCCACCATCGTGGTGAACACGCTGGTGTCGCCGTATTTCCTCGACGTCTTCAACCTCGCCGACGCCACCTTCAACTTCTCGGAAAAGGCGATCATCGCGCTCGCCATGGCGCTGCTGATCCTGGTGCGCGAGATCGACCTGTCGGTGGCGGCGATCGTGGCGCTGGCGGCGATGGGCATCGGCTACGCCGCGGAAGCCGGCTACGGTCCGATGGCGCTGTTCGCCACCGGCATCGGCATCGGGCTGCTCTGCGGACTGTTCAACGGCTTCGTCGTGACCTGGTTCAGCCTGCCGTCGATCGTCGTCACCATCGGCACCATGTCGCTGTTCCGCGGCCTGACGCAGGTGATCCTCGGCGACCAGGCGAAGACCAAATATCCGCCGGAATTCCTCGAACTCGGCCAGAGCTATTTCATCAAGATGAAGGAGACCGGCGTCTCCTGGCTGTTCGTGCCGCCGGTGCCGCTGTCGTTCCTGATCTTCCTGATCCTGGCGGTCATCTTCGGCATCGTCCTGCACAGAACCGCGCTCGGGCGAAAACTGTTCGCCATCGGCTCGAACCCGGTCGCGGCGCGGTTTTCCGGCATTCCGGTCGACCGGCTGCGCTTCGCGCTGTTCGTGGTGTCGGGTGCCCTTTCAGGTCTTGCCGCCGCGCTGCTGACGGCGCGGCTGGGCTCGATGCGCTCCAACATCGGCGTCGGCTGGGAGCTCGACATCGTCACCATGGTCATCCTCGGCGGCGTGTCGATCGCCGGCGGCGTCGGCTCCATCCTCGGCGTGGTTCTGGCGGTGCTGGTGCTCGGGCTGGTCACCTTCGGCATGTCGCTCAACAACATCCCCGGCCAGGTGGTGAGCGTCTATATCGGCGCGCTGCTGATCGCCGTCATCGCCATCCCGCGTATCGTCGACAAGCTCGGCTTGAAGACCGGCAGGTGAGGCCATGGAGAAATACGCCTTCCGCATGCGCCTGAACCCCGGCATGGCCGCGGAATACGAGCGCCGCCACGACGCCATCTGGCCGGAACTGGTGGCGCTGCTGAAGGACGCCGGCGTCTCCGACTATTCGATCCACCTGGACGAGGAGCACGACCTCCTGTTCGGCGTGCTGTGGCGGCGCGACGACCACGGCATGGCCGAGTTGCCAAACCATCCCGTGATGCGGCGCTGGTGGGCTGCGATGGCCGACATCATGCAGACGAAGCCGGACAACGAGCCGGTCGCGGTGCCGCTGCAGACGATGTTTCACATGGAGTGATGCCGGTGCGTTGGGTCGCGGTCGTCGACATCGGCAAGACCAGCGCCAAGGTGGCGCTGGTCGACCTCGCGAGCCTGACCGAGACGGTGGTCGCCCGCACCGCCAACGCGGTCGACGCCTCCGGCCCCTACCCGCATTTCGACACGGAGCGGCTGTGGGCATTCATCCTCGACGGCCTGTCCTCGCTGCGCCGGCAGGCAGTACCCGACGCCATCGTGGTCACCGCGCACGGCGGCTCGGGCGTGCTGCTCGCAGCCGACGGCAGCCTTGCCCTGCCGATGCTCGACTACGAGCACCCCGGGCCGGACTCGCTGCACGGCGAATACGACGCAGTGCGTCCCGCCTTCGCGGAGACGGGCTCGCCGCGGCTGCCCGGCGGGCTCAATGTCGGCGCGCAGTTCTTCTGGCAGAGCCGGACCTTCCCGGATGCGTTCGCACGGGTCGCGACGATCCTGATGTACCCGCAATACTGGGCGTTCCGGCTTAGCGGCGTCGCCGCCAACGAGGCGACGTCGCTCGGCGCGCACACCGATCTGTGGGACCCGCATCGCCGCGATTTTTCCAGCCTGGTCGACCGGCTCGGCTGGCGCAGCCTGATGGCGCCGGTGCGCAAGGCCGGCGACCGGCTGGGCACGCTGCTGCCGGAGGTGACGGAGCGCACCGGCATCGCGGCCGCGACGCCGGTGTTCTGCGGCATCCACGATTCCAACGCCTCGCTCTACCCGCACCTGCTCGCCCGGCCGCAGCCGTTCACCGTGGTGTCGACCGGCACATGGGTGATCGTCATGGCGGTCGGCGGCGCCGCCCGCTCGCTCGACCCGGCGCGCGACACGCTGATCAACGTCAATGCCCGCAGCGAACCGGTGCCGTCGGCGCGCTTCATGGGAGGCCGCGAGTTTTCGCTGCTGATCGGCGATCGCGCGGTGGAGCCGAGCGAAGCCGAGATCACGCGCGTGCTGGCGACGCCGGTCCTGATGACGCCGTCGGTCGACCAGGGGTCGGGACCGTTCCAGCACCGCAAGGCGGAGTGGCTGCCGGCCGAGCCGGCGACGCCGGGCGAACGCTTCGCCGCCGTGTCATTCTACCTCGCCATGATGACCGCGACCTGCCTCGATCTGATCAGCGCCGAGGGCGACACCGTCGTCGAAGGCCCATTCGCCGCCAACGCCTGTTTCGTCAGGATGCTGGCGACGGCGAGCGGCCGGCCGGTGATCCCGGCCAAGGGCAGCACCGGCACCAGCATCGGCGCGGCGCTGCTGTGCGGCGGCGGGGTGACGAGACCCGGCGGCGAAACCGAGACAGCTGTCGGCCCGGAGCCATCATGGCGGGGCTACGCGCAGCGCTGGCGGCAGGCAACGGTTTAACCGGCGGCGAAACGCCGTTCGTGGGATGCTTACAGCCGCGAGAAGCCGGCCGAAAATCCGTTCAGCGACAGCTGCAAAATGATCTCGTTGCCGGTAAAACCCGTCACGGCGACATTAAGCAGCTTGCCCTTCTTCAGCGCCGCGACCAGCTTGTCGTCGAGCGCGATGATGGCGTAGCTGCCCTTCTGGTCGGCGGTAACGATCGGGTGATTTTCGCGCGCCGCCTCGTCGATCCAGACATCGACGCCTTTCTGCAGGTTCAGCCCGTGGGGCAGGCCGAGGTTCAGCACCATCTTGCCGTCGCGCTTGGCCACGACGGCGGTCAGCACGCGTTGGCCGCTGTCCTTGACGACCAGCACCTGGCTCAGGGTGCAGGCAAGCTCGCCCTGCCCGGCCGTGCCCGAGCAGTTCAGCGTCCAGGTCTGCGCCGGTGCTTCGGCCGGTTGGGTTTCCTGAGCGGCTGCCGGCACGGCGAGCAGCGTGAACGCCACGGCCACCCGACCGAGCAGGCAACGGACACGTGCGCGCATGTATTCAGAACCTCGCCTTGAGGCCGATCTTGCCGGCGAACGTCCTGCTGTCGGAGGAGAACTTCGTCCTCAGTTCCGAGCTCAAGGTCGTCGTCTTCGATACCTGATAGTTCACGCCCGCCGATCCGCTTGCGGAAAAGTCGGAGTCGTCGAACTCGAAGTCGATGCCGTCGAGGCTGCTGGTGTTCTCGTAGCCGAAACGCTGCTGCAGTTCGAGGCGCGCATAGGGGCTGAGAACGCGGCCGTCCTCCAGGACATACTGCGCGAAGATGCCCGGCTCGAACTTGACCGCTCCGAAGGAAATGCGCGAGCGGCCGAAGTCGTTGCCCTGGCTATCCTCGAAGGGATCGCCGCGGAAATAGACGCCGAGGATGCCGCCGCGCAGGTCGAAGCGCCAGTTCTGGTCGATCTGGTAGACATGACCGGCGCTGGCGGTCACCGCGACGCCGGCGGTATCGTAGTCGCCGGTGGAGTTCAGCACGTTGTTGGTGATCTCGGTATTGCCGAAGAAGCCGGTAGCGGAAACCAGGCCATAGGTCGTGCCGCTGCGGAACAGGCCGTAGCCGCCGATCATCGCGCTCTTGTTGTCCGCCTGGCCGACCTGGTCGAACAGTTGCGTCGGGTTCATTTCGACTGCCGACGACGCGTAGCCGCCGAACAGGCCGATATCGAGCCCGATGGACTTGTCCAGGCCGAAATACTCGGCCGCGTTGAGTTCCACGCTGGCGGCCAGCGAGAAATCGTCGGAGGTGAAGGATGGGCCGGTCCCTGAAAGGCCGCCACCGGAGATGTTGAAGCCGTCATGCTTGACGAACGCCGCCTGGCCGGAGGCATAGACGCCGAAACTGGGCGCGGCGTCGCTGCGGTTGCCGCTGACCAGCAGGTTGAAATGCGTGAGCACGGTGTCGTTGAGGATGTCGTTGACGGTCATCGTAACCGTCTCGACGGGCTGCGAGTCGATCGCGCCACGCGTCGCCACCGCGATACTCGGATCGTCGGCGGTGACCAACAGGTAAAGGCCGCCATCGGGGCCGGTGATCACCGTAAAGTCGAACAAGGCGCCCGGGGTCTGCGGCAGCCCGGCAATGGTGAAGAACGGCGATGCCGCGCCGCCGGTCGGCGCCGTCTCGCCCGCGACCGGAGCCAGCGCGATGACCCTCGACGTCGCGAATTGCGGCGTGCCGACGAGGTTGACGAACACCGTATTGGCGCCCGTCGGCGTGAAGGTTCCGGCCGCGGCGATCAGGTCGGACACGTTCTGCTCGGCGTTGACGTCGATGCGCATGGTAGCGCCGTTGAAGCTGACGTTGCCGACGTTGAAGACGTCCGTCGCGCTGCCGTTCACCATGTCGATGGTTGCGTTGGTGACGAACAGGTTGCCCGGACCGCCGCCGGGCGACACGAGGTTGGTCGCGCCCGAGGTGAACAAAGTCGACCCGTCGCTCACGAAAAGGTTGGAGATCCCGTGTGTGCCAGGCGCCAGACGCAGCGTCGAGGCGCCGTCGAGCGTCAGGCTGGAGAAGCCGGCGAAGTTCTGCGAGCCGGTCGCGAGCTTGGTGTTGCTGATCGTGCCGACCACGTCGGTGCCCTGGAACAGCACGCCGTCGCGCAGCGACAGGTTCGGCGCCTCGATGATCAGCGTGTTGTTGGACAGCCCGGTGATGTCGCCGCCGATGCTGCCGCCGTTCAATACCACCGTCTCGGCTTCAATATTGCCGGCGATCCTGCCGCCGCTGACCACCACCCTGTCCTTGCCGGCCTGGCCAAGCACGTCACCGCCGATGTCGGCCGTACCGGAGATGGTTATCGTGTCGTCGCCGTCGCCACCCGCGACGAAGTCGGCGACACGGCCGCCGGAGATGTCGATGGTGTCGTTGCCGCCGCCGCCGTCGATGCTCCCCCCGATCGTCCCGCCGGACATCGTAACCGTGTCGTCGCCGTCCTCGCCAAGCAGGTTCTGGGCTATGTTCGCCGTCCCGGAAATATTGAAGACGTCGTTTCCGATGCCGCCGCCGACCGACGTGCCGATGTTGCCGCCGGAAAGGTTGAACGTGTCTATGCCGGCTCCGCCGCTGACCGCTCCGGCCAAAGTGCCGCCGGTCATGGTGAAGGTGTCATCGCCGTCTTCCAGGGCAACCGAATCGACTGAACCTGCCGCGATGCCGACCTGCGCCGTGCCGGAAATGGTCACCTTGTCGGCGCCGGTGCCGGCGGCGATGGAACCCCCGATCGTGCCGCCGGAGACGGTCATGACATCGTCGCCGTCGTCGCCAAGCAGGCTCTGCAAGATGTTTGCCGTGCCTGAGACGTTGAATACGTCGTTGCCGGCGCCGCCGCCGACCGACGTGCCGATCTTGCCGCCGGACAGGTTGAATGTGTCGATGCCGCCCCCGCCGCTGACGGCGGCGGCCAGTGCGCCGCCGGTCATGGTGAAGGTATCGTCGCCGTCGCCCAGTGCGACCGAGTCGGTCCCGCCCGCGGTGACGCCGACCTGCGCCGTGCCGGAGATCGTCACCTTGTCGATGCCGGAACCGGTGAAGATCGAGCCGCCTATGGAGCCGCCGGACATCGCTATCGTATTGCCGTCGCCCAGGCCCACGAGATCCAGCGCGATCGTCCCGCCGGTCATCGTGAGGCTGTTGGTGCCCTCGCCGAGATCGACGCCTCCGGCGATCGCCCCTCCGGAGATATCGAGGATATCGTCGCCGAGGTCGGCGGTGACGCTGCCGTTGATCTGGCCGCCGCTGACGAAAAGCTTGTCGTTGCCGTCGAACAACTGCACCGCGACGACGCCGGGCGGCAAGGCCGTACCGATGGCGGTCGTCGCGCCGGAAATGATGACGGTGTCGCTGCCCGTGCCGGCAAAGATCGCGCCGCCCAGGCGGCCGCCGGTGAACTCGATCCTGTCGTCGCCGCCGCCGGTGTCGATCGGCAGGAAGTTGCCGCCTTCGCCTATGGAGCCGCCGGTGACCAGCACGATGTCGTCGCCCTGCGCCGCGCCCGGCGCGGAATCGTCTGTAAACACGCCGCCGCGTATGGTGCCGCCGCCGATACTCACCTTGTCCGCGCCAAGTCCGGTGTCGACCGTGTTGGTCGTGCCGCCGGTCATGACAAAAATGTCGTTGCCGGCGCCGGTGTTGATGCTGACGACGTTCGGCAGGCCGGTGATGTCGCCCACCTGCCCGCCGGCAATCGTGACGCGGTCGATGCCCGTGCCGGTGACGATCGCGCCGCCGATCAGGGCGGTTCCGGAAACGTCGATCTTGTTGGCGCCGTCGCCGCCGAAAACGCTGCCGTTGACCGTGCCCGCGCTCATCGCGAACTGATCGTCGCCAGCGCCGAGGTCGACGAAGGTTCCAATCGTGCCGCCGGTGATCGTGACCTTGTCGTTGCCGTCTTCGGCGGTCAGCTGCTGGCCGATCGAAACCGTGCCGGAGACGTTGAAGACGTCGTTGCCGGCACCGCCGGCCACGAACGTGCCGATCTTGCCGCCGGAAAGATTGAAGGTGTCTAGGCCGGTGCCACCGCTCACCGCGCCGTCAAGCTCGCCGCCTGTCATGGTGAAGGTGTCGTCGCCGGCCCCGAGGCCGACGGAATCCTGCTCGCCGTCGGCGATGCCGACGAATGCGTCGCCGGAAATCGTCACCTTGTCGGCGCCGCCGCCGGCAAAAATCGAGCCGAGGACCGTGCCCTGACCGGAAACGCTGATCGTGTCGGCACCCTGCACAGCCGCGGCGCCGTCGCCGAACACGGAGCCGAGCACGTCCGCCGTTCCGGAGATCGCGATGGTATCGTCACCGCCGCCGCCGTCGACGAAGTCGTCGAAGGTGTCGCCACCGCCCACCGTGCCGCCGGAAACGGTGATCTTGTCCGTGCCGTCGCCGCCCTGGATGAAACCCTCGATGGTGCCGTCCAGCAGGTCGATCGTATCGTCGCCCGCTCCGCCGTTGACGGCGCCGTTGGTCAGGCCCGGAATCTCGGTGATAAGCCCGCCGCTCATCTTGAACTTGTCGGCGCCTGCGCCGAGCAGCACCCCGCCAAGCGTGCCGGCGGAGATCGTCACGGTATCGTCGTCGTCGCCGGTGTCGAGCACGCCGGTGATCACCGTGTTGCCGGAAATGGTGACGGAGTCGTTGCCGTCCAGCGTCTGCAGCGCGGCCGTCGGGCCGTCGAGCGTCGCCCCCGGGAAGAGGTTGGTCACGGGCGGAGGCGCACTGCCGCCGGCCGCGGCGTTTTCGATCGTGCCGCCGCTGATGTCGAGCACGTCGTTGCCCGAGCCATCATAGTCGAAATAGGTGATGATCCCGACAGGTCCGCTATCGGTGCCGCCCTCGTGGCTGGTGGCGAAAAGCGAATTGTCGATGGCCGGCGTTTCGTCGACGCAGGTCACCGTCACGAAGTTGGTGGTGACGTTGACATCGGGCCCGACCGGCACGCTTGTCGTGTCGGCTACCGCCGTACAGGCCGACGCGGGTGTCGACGACAGGGTCGACGCGGCGACCAGGGCCAGCGCCGAAACGCCCGCCAGTTGAGCCAGTCTGGTCTTGCCGCTCATCCTACCCTCGAAATGTCAAAGCCCTGCGGGCGAATCGCACCATCCCCCAATGACGGACTCTTCTATCGTTGGTAGTTAAAGCAAAGCTGACGCGCAATAAATTATGGCGCAAACGCGGCGGCCAAAGCGTCGGCTCGGGTACCACTGTGTTATCCGCGCAACTTTGAACCGCGCCGCACCCATGATTTGATCTTGCGCGGGGTGACCGCAAGTCGAACCGCAGCCCGGGATCCGGGCGTTTAAACTTCGCCCCGAGTTGTTGCCGGCGGCCATATTGATGTACAATTTGAAGTGCATGCAATAAAGTCGGCGTCCAAAGGACGTCGACACGAGACGCCAACCGACGGTCGGATAGATGAAAGTCATCGAGCGCCTGCTGAACGTTCTTCTGTGGATCGCGGCCATGGTCCTCTGCGCCGCGCCGGCGTTCGCCGCGACCGAGCCGAACGGCGAACCGGTACAACGCGGCCGGCTGGCCATCGTCATCGGCAATTCGGACTATGCCAGCGCCCGCTACGAAGACCTGCCCAATGCGGCCAACGACGCCACCCAGCTGTCGGAGGCGCTGAAGCGCCTGAATTTCGAGGTCGCGACCGGCATCAACCTGACGGCCCAGCAGTGGAACGACCTGCTGCGCCGCTACGAGGCCAAGCTGAACACCTACAGCTCCGTGCTGATCTTCTATGCCGGCCACGGCATCCAGCTGAACGGCGAGAACTACCTGCTGCCGGTCGACACGCTCGACCCCGACAGCGTCGACAAGCTCACCGAGCGCGCCGTCAAGCTCAACGACGTCATCGCCCGCTTCGCCAGCCGCGACCGGCAGACCTTCATCTTCCTCGACGCCTGCCGCAACAACCCGCTTCCCGGCGGCGCCGGCAACGGTCTGGCGCAGATCGAAGTCGGCGAGAACAGTTTCGTGGCCTTCGCGACCCAGCCGGGCAACGTGACCGTCGACGGCAGCGGCGCCAACTCGCCCTTCACCACCGCGCTGCTGCAAAGCCTCGAAATGCCGGGGCTCAGCGTTTCCGACATGATGATCCGCGTGCGCAACGAGACGGAGCGGCTCACGCTCGGCAAGCAGGTTCCGTGGGACCAGTCCAACCTGCGCGAGCAGTTCTATTTCACCGAGCAGCAGGTCCTCGATTCGCAGCAGCTCAGTGCCACGCTGAACCGCATCCTCGAAGTGCCGAGCATGAAGGAGAAGCTGCTGGTGCAGCTCGCATCGGCGGACGGCGACCTGCAGAGCGCGGTGCTGATGCTCGGCAAGGAGCTGCCGACGGTGCGCGCCGTCGAGGTGGCGGGAACGAGCAATGCCCAGACCGGCCAGCAGGTGGCGAGCCTGGAACTCAATACGAACGGTACCCGCAAGACGGTGGCTTCCGACATCGAATCGCTGCTGGTGCTCGGCAAGGAGCAGGACGGCGAGGAAAAGGCGCCCGGTTTCGACCTCAACCACCGTATCCAGACCGAGCTGTCGCGCGTCGGCTGCTATCGGCAGACGGTAGACGGCGTCTGGGGCCCGGGGTCGCGCAAGGCGCTCGGCGAATACCTGCGGCGAACCAGCCAGAGCCAGGACGCGCTGGAGCCGAACGTAGACGTTCTCAGCGACCTGTTCCTGCGCTCGGGACGTATCTGCCGGCAGCCGGTCGCGGCGCCCAAGCCGGTCAAGACCGCCACCATCGACAGAGAGCCGCCGGGCGGAAAATCCAAGACAAAGGCCAGCGGCCGCAACGATCGCAAGGCGACGTCGTCGCGCAATGCCGGCCGCAGCAAGCCCGCCGCCCCGCCGCCCGACATCGGCGCCGGCATCGGAATCGGCGGCGTATTCTGAGATCAGGCAAGGCCAGACGCCGGCACATCGTGTCGGACGAAAGGCCTGGGTGCCGGGTGGACGCAGGGCAGTCCCGCACGGATTTTGCCCCGGCGCCGTCCGTGGATGGTCCGCCGCGGAAGACAGCCGAGCGCCATCGTCGCCGGGTCGAGACGATTCGCGCCGGCACTTCACGGTTCGCTCATGCTGCGCGAAACGTGGTTTACGAGGTGTCGGGCGACTCCAGCGCCCAGACGGCGAGGCCGTGGACGACATCCAGAACATCGTGCACCTCATGAACTGGTTTCCGGCGCCAGCCCGGCGGCCGGCCCGGGCGGAGCGGCCAGACGCGGCGTGACCGGGCCGCCGTCACATGGCGCGAGGTCCGGCGGCGCGGTGGTGTCACCGCGGACTCCGGCCCAAGAGCGGGAACCGGATTTCGTGTCGGAACCGCCGTGCGCGCCCGCCAGCGCGCGAAACGTATCGCCTGCCCGGGCAGGTCGTCGAGCGCGGCGGCCAGCGCTTGCAGGCGCGACGCCAGCCGCGCCGCGTCGACCGGATCGTCGGGACGAATTGATGTTATGGGAAACGGCGCGATGATGCCGGGAACCGAGATGCGCGGCACGCCGCCGCCTACCCGCCGCACCGGGATGCGCCAGGGCGACAGCCGGTCAAACAACGGCAGGGCGCGTGGTCCCGGGTCTCGCGGCGGCGCGCCGGTACGGGCGGTCTTGCCCGGGCTCGCGGACGGGCGCGGCGGCGGCACTACCAGGCCGCGCGCCGCGACGATGACCAGCCTCCGCATCGCCGCCTCGGCCGGGCGCAGCAGGCTCAATACGGCGCGGTGGAGATGACGCGGAAGGGTAAGCGCAGGGGACAGTTCACTTTCTTCGGCCCGAGCGGGGTCTGTACCGAAGCGGCCCTTCTGCCGACAGAAAATAAACTGTCCCCCGAACCCGGCCATGGCGACGAGCATGGCGAGGATACGCTTCAGCGCCTCGCGATTCTTCTCGACCGCCGCATTCCAGTCCATGACCGCCTCCTTTCAAGGCGGCGGAATTGTCGCCCGGTTTGAAGCGGCGGGGATAAATTCAGGAAAATAATCCTGACAGGTGCTGACAGTCGTCGTTTTGAGGCCGCACTGTCCCAGCGCGTGTCCGGCAACGCCGCGCCCCGGCACACCCCTGATCCGACGGCGCTTCGCGCGGCTACCTCCCCCCACAAAGGGAGAAAGATGGAGGGCTGCGCCTGCGCCTCTGCAAATCTCCGACGTGGATGGATTGCCGAAGCGGAAATGCGAGGCCGACCCTTATCCCTCGGGGATGAGGAGCCCGGCGGAGCGAACCAAGGGGCTCGACGGAGTATCTGCCTGTCCGGGGCTCCCTACCCTCGCAGCACGCCGCCGGTCTGCTTTTTCACGTTGTCGACGATCCGTCCCGCCAGCGCCTCGAAATCCTCGTCGGTGAGCGTGCGCTCGACCGGCTGGATCGCCACCTCGATGGCCACCGATTTCTTGCCGGCGCCGAGCGAAGCGCCTTCGAACACGTCGAACACCGAGACGCCAGTGATCAGCTTCCTGTCGGCGCCGGCGGCGGCGCGCAGGATCACGCCGGCCTCGACGCCACGATCGACGACGAACGCGAAGTCGCGGCGGACCGCCTGGAAGGCGGACAGCTCCAGCTTCGGCTTGGTGCGCGTCGGCTTGGCCTTGGGCTCGGGCACGGCATCGACGAACACCTCGAAGCCGCAGAGCGGGCCGGAGACGTCGAGCGTTTCCAGCGTCTTCGGATGGAACTCGCCGAAATGGCCGAGCACGGTCTTGGGGCCGAGTTTTATCACGCCGGAACGGCCGGGATGATACCAGCCGGGGGCGCCCGCCTCGACCTGCAGTTTTTCCACCGGCGCTCCGCAGGCTTCGAGCGCGGCAAGCGCGTCGGCCTTGGCGTCGAACACGCCGACCGCCTGCGCATTGCCGGCCCAGTGGCGGCCGGCGCCGTCCAGCTTGGCCGTGCCGCGGCGCACGCCGGCGGCGACGCGACGCTGCCTGTCGGGCTCGTCGCCCTCATAGGTGCCCGACACCTCGAACAGGGCGACGTCGCCGAAACCCTTGTCGGCGTTGCGCTGGGCGGCGGCGACCAGCCCCGGCAGCAGCGACGGCCGCATGTCGGACATGTCGGCGGCGATCGGGTTGGCGAGCTTCAGCGCCGGCTGGCCGCCGCCGAACGCCTCGGCGTGTCTTGCCGGGATGAACGACCAGGTGACCGCTTCCAGCATGCCGCGCACGGCCAGCGCCCGCTTGGCGGCGCGGCTGCGGATCTGCAGCGTCGTCAGGATCTTGCCGTTGACGGCGTCGTGGCTGGCGAGCGGCTGAGGCGCGATGGCGTCGACGCCGCGCATGCGCATCACCTCCTCGACGAGGTCGGCCTTGCCGTCGACGTCCGGCCGCCAGGACGGCACGGCGACGTCGACGACGTCGCCGCTGCCCTGCGGCGCGAAGCCGAGGCGCGACAGGATGTCGAGGCTTTCCGCCGTCGGAACGTCCAGCCCGGTGAGCCGCTTCACCTCCGCGACCGGGAACGAGATGATCTTCGGCTGATGGCCGGCATAACCGACCACCTCGTTGCGGGTCGGCACGCCGCCGCAGAGGTCGAGCACCATCCTGGTGGCGAGCTCCAGGCCCGGCACCATCATTTCGGGATCGACGCCGCGCTCGAAGCGGTAGCGCGCGTCGGTGATGATGCCGAGGGCGCGGCCGGTGCGGGCGACGTTAAGCGGCTCCCACAGCGCCGATTCGATCAGCACGTCGGTGGTGTCTTCATCGCAGCCGGAATGCTCGCCACCCATGACGCCGGCGATCGATTCGACGCCATCGGCGTCGGCGATCACGCACATTTCGGGGGTCAGCGTGTATTCGCGCCCGTCGAGCGCCAGCACCTTTTCGCCTTCCGCGGCGCGGCGCACGGTGAGGTTGCCCGCCACCTTGGCGGCGTCGAAGACGTGCAGCGGCCGGCCGCGGTCGAAGGTGATGTAGTTGGTGATGTCGACCAGCGCGTTGATGGGGCGTAGCCCGATCGCCAGCAGCCGCTGCTGCAGCCACTTCGGCGAGGGACCGTTCCTGACGCCGCGCACCAGCCGCAGCGCGAAACCGGGGCAGAGCTCCGGCGCCTCGATCGTCAATTTGACCGGGCAGTCGCCTTCACCGGCGACAGGCTCGATCGGCGGCGTCTTCAGCCGGCCGAGGCCGCTGGCGGCGAGATCGCGGGCGATGCCGTGGATGCCGGTGGCGTCGGGACGGTTGGGGGTGAGGTTGATCTCGATGACCGGGTCGTCGAGTTTTGCCCAGATCGCATAGGACGTGCCGACGGGGGCGTCGGCCGGCAGCTCGATGATGCCGTCATGCTCGTCGGACAGCTCCAGCTCGCGTTCCGAACACATCATGCCGCGGCTTTCGACGCCCCTGATCTTGCCGATGGCGAGCGTGATGCCGGAGCCCGGAATGTAGGCGCCGGGGGCGGCGAAGGCGCCGACCAGCCCGGCGCGGGCGTTGGGGGCGCCGCAGACCACCTGCACGGGCGCCTTGCCGTCGCCGGTGTCGACGGTGAGCACCCGCAGCTTGTCGGCGTCGGGATGTTTTTCGGCGGTGAGCACCTTGGCGATGACGAACGGCTTCAGGCCAGCCTTGTCGTCGACCGCCTCGACCTCGAGGCCGATGGCGGTGAGGCGTTCGACGATCTGGTCGAGCGAGGCGTCGGTGTCGAGATGGTCTTTCAACCAGGACAGGGTCAGTTTCATCGGTCTAGCTACTCAAGGGGTGGGACGGATTTCGATTGCGGCCGGGTGGCGCGGCGGATCGGCGAGGTGCGTCCAGCCGCCGGCACGCAGTGGCGCGGCGGCGCTCATGACGAGGTCTCTTCGGGTCGCGGCACGCTGGTCTTGACGTGGCGCGGCAGGCCGTCCGGCATGTGGACGAAGGGCAGCTGCTCGCGCACATGGGCGTGCAGCGTCGGCCTGTAGCGCGCCGGCTGGTCCATGACGCCGAGCAGGAAATAGACGCGGTCGCCGATGCGGGCGTCGATGTAGGAGATGGGCGAGCCGCAGACACCGCAGAAACTGCGTGTCACAGGGCCGTTGTCGAAACGGCGCAGATCCTCGCCTTCGATGCTGGTGTCGGCTGCCATGAATCCGACGAAGGCCGCGACCGGCGCGCCGGTGGCGCGGCGGCAGTCGGCGCAGTGGCAATAGCTGACGTGATGCGGGTCGGCGGTCGCCTCGAAGCGCACCGCGCCACAGCGGCAGCCGCCGGCGTGACCGGAAGCATCGTTCATGACGTGACCTCCTTGCCTCGATCGAGCACCTCGACCAGCCTGAAGCGCTCGCACATCAGTTCCATGTCAGGTGCAAACCCGCCATGGCGATCGAAATAGGACCGGTGGCCCTCGCGCCAGCCGGCGAGCGAACGGTCCCCTTCGCCCTCGTCGCGGGCGAACGCGGCGTCGACCTCGTCGAAGCGCCTGACGGTCACTTCCAGCGTCTCGATCACCGCGGCGCGCCGGCCCTTCCCATCGAGCACGACGTCGCGGCGGCCGACCACCGGCATGGCCTCCGCGCCCTCGCCGTAATCGCGCAACGCGCCGCAGGTCGCCGTCTTCGTGCCGGCGAGCACCAGCGCCAGCAATTCATCCGCCATCTCCGGGCTGTCGCCGAAGCTGAAGGTAACCGCGGAAGGCTGAGTGGGGATCATGACGGAGTTCCGCTCACTCGGCGGCCAGCGCTGGCTTGACCGCTTTTGGATATTTCCAACCGCTAAGCATGCCTCGGATCGAAAGGTCCTCGTCGATATCGGGCCAGTGCACGCCATCCAGCATCAACTCGACATTGTTGCGTTCTGCCGGCGAGGCCGAGACAAGGCGAGGATACCACCACAGCGGCGTGATCACTTCTCGGCCATCGGCAAGCCGGACATGCAACCGCGTCGGATCGCACCAGGCATCGACCGGACGTTCACTCTCCGAATATGGCTCTGAAGAATTCATGCCATGCCTCCAAGAATTCGTCTCTGTGGTCATTCGCGACTTCGATGATACGCTTCAGGTCCGATGCCTTGAAGCCCTGGTGCTCCGCCATCTCGACAGGCTCCAGCCAGACCTTCGCCTTTCCGCCATGGCCGGCAGCGTGGATATGCGGCGGTTCGTGCATGTCGGAACCGTAGAAATGGAACCGTATGCCGTATTTGCGAAGGACAGTCGGCATCGCCTAGCTCGACAGCCCTCCGAACAGCGTCGGCAGGTCGAGTGGGCGGAAGCCGTAGTGCGACAGCCAGCGCACGTCGGCGTCGAAGAAGGCGCGCAGGTCCGGCATGCCGTATTTCAGCATGGCGATGCGGTCGATGCCCATGCCCCAGGCGAAACCCTGGAACTCGTCGGGGTCGAGCCCGCCGGCGCGCAGCACGTTGGGGTGCACCATGCCGCAGCCTAGGATCTCCATCCAGTCGCTGCCCTCGCCGAAGCGGACCTCGCCGGGGCGCGAGCGGTCGCACTGGATGTCGACCTCCAGGCTCGGCTCGGTGAACGGGAAGAACGACGGCCGGAACCGCATCTTGACCTGCGGCACCTCGAAGAAGGCCTTGCAGAACTCCTCCAGCACCCACTTCATGTTGGCGACGTTGGCCGTGCGGTCGATGACCAGCCCCTCGACCTGATGGAACATCGGCGAGTGGGTGGCGTCGCTGTCCTGCCGGTAGGTCTTGCCCGGAATGACGATGCGGATCGGCGGCTTCTGCGCCTCCATGGTGCGGATCTGCACCGGCGAGGTGTGGGTGCGCAGCACCTTGCGCTCGCCGCCGGCGTCGGGCGGCAGGAAGAAGGTGTCGTGCATCTCGCGCGCCGGATGGCCCTCCGGGAAATTCAGCGCGGTGAAATTGTAGTAGTCCGTCTCGATGTCGGGGCCCTCGGCGACGGAGAAACCCATGTCTGCGAAGATGGCGGTGATCTCGTCGATGACCTGGCTGATCGGGTGGATGCGGCCGCGCTCGGCCGGCGACTGGCGCACCGGCAGGGTGACGTCGACCGTCTCGGCGGCGAGCCGCGCGGCGATGGCCGCGTCCTTCAGCTCGCTCCGGCGGGTGGCGAGCGCCTCGGTGACGCGGTTCTTGAGGCCGTTGATGACCGGGCCTTTGACCTGACGCTCCTCCGGGCTCATGGCGCCCAGCGTCTTCAGCATTTCCGAGACGGAGCCCTTCTTGCCGAGCGCGGCGACACGCACGGCTTCGAGGGCGGCCTCGTCGGTCGCCGCGGCTATGTCGGCGAGCAGGGCGCTCTCCAGCGTTTCAAGGTTCGAAGCTGCGACGTTCACGACAGGTCTCTTTCGATCGAGGCAACAATTCTGGTTACTTTCGGCCAGCTTGTAACCATTTTGGTTACACGAAGCTCAAAAAAAACCCGCGCCGGTGCTGCCAGCGCGGGTTTCCCAAATCAGAACTTCGAAAGCTTGGGAAGGCGCTAGCTCAGGCTACCGCGCTCTCAAAAGCGTTCGGGGTGGTGTTTTTCAGGTATTCGAGCGCGACCTTGGCCTTGTCGACCAGCGCGGCGAAGGCCTGCGGCTCGTGGATCGCCATGTCCGACAGCACCTTGCGGTCGATCTCGATGCCGGCCTTGTTGAGACCGTCGATGAAGCGGGCATAGGTCAGGCCGTGCTCGCGCACGCCGGCGTTGATGCGCTGCACCCACAGGGCGCGGAAGTTGCGCTTCTTCACCTTGCGGTCGCGATAGGCGTACTGCAGCGACTTCTCGACCGCCTGCTTGGCGATGCGGATGGTGTTCTTGCGGCGGCCGTAAAAACCCTTGGCGGCTTTCAGGACCTTCTTGTGCTTGGCGTGGGCGGTGACGCCTCTCTTTACGCGTGCCATGTCATGATCTCCTTATTCGTTCCAACTTGCGCATGGTCCCGGTCCGAAAAGTCTGCACCTTTTCGGGGCCATGCTTTCCGCTCAGATTCCGCCGCCGTTCGGCAGGAAGTTCTTCACGACCTTCTCGCCGTCGGCCTTGAACAGAACCATCGTGCCGCGCGCATCGCGGATGAACTTGTTGGAACGCTTGATCATGCCATGCCGCTTGCCGGCGGCAGCTGCCAGCACCTTGCCGGTGCCGGTGATCTTGAACCGCTTCTTGGCGGCTGACTTGGTCTTCATCTTGGGCATTTTGCTTCTCCTTCGAGGCCTTGAAGGCCTGCTTGTTGTTGTTTTCGGGCCGACCAAAGCCCGAAAAGCAAATGAAACCGCCACGGCATGCCCTGCCGGACGGTTTTTCTGAACGCGGCCTTATAGCGACGCGTTCTTGAAAGCGCAACGGGGGAAATAACGCCGCAGCGCGCTCGCCGGCAAGGTCAATAGAGGTGCAGAACGACCGGCAGGATGCCGGCCTCCTGCAGATTCTCGACCGCTTCGAAAAAAGGATAGGCGAGAACGAAGACGAGACCGTCGGCGAAGGTCTTGTAGAGAAGCTGCGGCCGCACCGTCAGCACGTCGTTCTCGCGGAACAGCCACGGCTTCGGGAAGAAGCGAGGCACCTTCTGCACATAGGCGCGGTAGGGCTCGCCGAAGGTGCGCTCCAGGAACTCCTCCTCGACGAGGATGACGGTGAGGAAGGCGAGCCAGGTGAGCACGCCGAAGGCGAGCGCGATGACGATGCTGCCGGTCATGGCGCCGATGCCGATCGCGCCGATCGCGGAGAAGAAATAGAGCGGGTTGCGCGTCATCGAATACGGCCCGCCGGTGACGATCTCCGAACTCTTGCGGCCGCCGATATAGAGCGTGCACCAGGTACGGCCAAGGATGGCGACCAGGATCAGCGCGCCACCGACCCACTCGACATATTCGTGCAGCTTGTCGTCCGGCGCGCTTTCGGAGCGCACGAACAGCAGGGCGAGGAAGATGGCGGTGACCAGCACGGCGAGGACACGGCGGCGGCGTGCCTGAAAACGGCCGAGGTCTCGAGAGCCGGTTTCGGCCATTCCAGTCTGACGCTGCATCGAGGCTCCACCGATCCTTGCTCGACCTTGCGATCACGAAGGCCGGGCATCGACATGAACCGCTTCCGGACCGCCGCGATTGGGCGCTTGTGCGTGCCGCGGCGGGCGATACGCCAGCGCGGTATCGCACTCCGGACCTTTCCGGCGCGGCCGCCGGAAACCCCGGGTCGTCTGGACAGCCATTCCGGCTATTTCGGGGCGAGCACCATCATCATCTGACGGCCTTCGAGCTTCGGCTCGGCCTCGACCTTGGCGATCGTGGCGACCTCCTCGCGGACCTTGTTCAGAAGCTGCATGCCGAGCTCCATGTGCGCCATCTCGCGGCCACGGAAGCGCAGCGTCAGCTTGACCTTGTCGCCTTCCTCGAAGAAACGGCGCACAGCCCTCATCTTCACGTCGTAGTCGTGCGAGTCGATGTTGGGGCGCATCTTGATCTCCTTGATCTCGATGACCTTCTGGTGCTTGCGGGCTTCCGCCGCCTTCTTCTGGTTGGCGTATTTGAGCTTGCCGAGGTCCAGGATCTTGACGACCGGCGGCACGGCGTTGGGCGATATCTCGACGAGGTCGAGTCCCGCCTCTTCTGCGCGCTGCAGCGCATCCTGGATGGAAATGTCGCCGTGGTTCTTGCCGTCTGCGTCGATCAGCTGGACGCGGGGTACGCGAATGTCCCTGTTTGCGCGGGGGCCCTCCTTGACGGGCGCTCCTGCCTTGAACGGTCTGCGAATGGTCGTGATCTCCTCGATCCGTTGAAAACAATGTCTTGCAATAAGCCGGCGCCCTATGTCGGTGCGGCCGGGCGCGAGTCAATAGCACGCCAAAACAAATAAATCACCAGCGTTGGCGCAATCCACTGCCGCAAACCGCCACTTTGCGCAGGGCACCAACTGTGCAAGAAGCCTCATCTTTGCAGAGTACGTGCCCGCCCATGAACGAGACCCAAGCCAGCCATCTCGATGTCGACGGCATCGATATCGCCTGCCGGCGGCGCGATGGCCGGCAGCCCGGCGTCGTCTGGCTCGGCGGCTACCGTTCCGACATGCGCGGCACCAAGGCGGAGGCCCTCGACGGCTGGGCGCAGACGTCCGGCCATGCCTATCTCCGCTTCGACTATTCCGGCCACGGCGAATCCGCCGGCGCGTTCGCCGACGGCACGATCTCGCTCTGGCTCGCCCAGAGCCTCGCCGTCTTCCGTGCCTTCACCGAAGGGCAGCAAATCCTCGTCGGCTCGTCGATGGGAGCGTGGGTCGCGCTGCGCCTGATACAGGAACTGGGGCGCCTCGGCGAGGGCAATCGCATCGGCGGGCTGGTGCTGATCGCGCCGGCACCCGACTTCACCGCCGACCTGGTCGAGCCCGACCTGACGGCTGCGCAGCGCAAGGATCTCGCCGACAAGGGTTATTTCGAGACGCCGTCCGAGTATTCGGGCGAGGCCAACATCTTTACCCGCGCGCTCATCGAGGACGGGCGCCGCAACCGGGTGCTGACCGGCCCGATCCATACATTCTGCCCGGTGCATGTGCTGCAAGGCATGCGCGACCCCGACGTGCCCTACGCCCACGCATTGAAGCTGGTCGGACTTCTGCCGGCCGACGACGTCACCCTGTCGCTCGTTCCCGATGGCGACCACCGGCTGTCGCGGCCGCAGGACATCGCGATGATCCTGCAGGCCGTCGACACGATGGCCGGGCAGGCAGGCTGAGCATGCGCCTGTCCATCCCGATCTCCGCGTTCGTCGCGGCCATCGTCGGCTTCGGCAGCACGCTGGCGCTGATCATGGCGGCGGCGGACGCGGTCGGCGCTTCGCAGGCGCAAACGGCGAGCATGGTGACGGCGCTGTGCCTCGCGATGGCGATCGAGTCGCTGTGGCTGTCCTGGTACACGAAGATGCCGGTGATCAGCGCCTGGTCGACGCCGGGCGCGGCGCTTGTCGCCGCCAGTACCGGTTTCACCATCAACGAGGCGGTGGGCGCCTTCGTGCTGGCCGGCCTACTGCTCATCGCCACCGGCCTGTTCAAGCCGCTCACCCGGCTGATCTCGAAGATCCCGGCCTCGGTGGCGTCGGGCATGCTTGCGGGCATCATCGTCACCTTTGCGATCAATGCCGTCAAAACCATTCCGACCGACCCGCTGCTGATCCTGCCGCTGATCGCCGCGTTCTTCGTCATCCGCCTCTTCAACCCCGCGCTTTCGGTGCTGGCGGTGCTGCTCGGCGGCGGGGCGCTCGCCATGCTGCTGGGGCGCGTCGGCACCTTGCCGGCGCCGGAGATGTCGACGCTGGTGCTGACCATGCCGACATTCTCGCTGGCGGCGGTGATCGGCCTGGCGCTGCCGCTCTACCTCGTCACCATGGCCTCGCAGAACCTGTCCGGCCTGGCAGTGCTGAAGGCCGCCGGCTACGAGCCGCCGGCCGGCCCGCTGATCGCCTTCACCGGCCTGATATCGCTGCTGACCGCGCCGCTCAACGCGCTGACCAGCAACCTCGCGGCCATTTCCGCGGCGATCTGCACCGGGCCCGACGTCCATCCCGACCCGGCGGAACGCTGGAAGACAGGCCCCTTCTATGCGCTGGCCTACCTCGTCTTCGCGCTGTTCGGCGCCTCGCTGGTGGCGCTGTTCGCGGTGCTGCCGCCGTCGCTGATCCTGCTGGTCGCCGGCCTCGGGCTGCTTGCGTCGCTCGCCAACGCGATGGCCATCGCTTTCCGCGACGAGCGCGAACGCATAGCGGCGACCGTCACCTTCGCCGTAACCGCGTCGGGCCTGACGCTGTTCGGCGTCGGCTCGGCGTTCTGGGGACTGGTGGCCGGCCTGGTCGTTCTTGCTCTCGACAACGCAAAAATCCGCTAGATTTTTCAAGCCGTTGTCGGATTCGAGGCGACCATGCCTTGAAGCGCCGATTTCGCCCCACCATCTCGATTCCAAGCAGCCGGCCCGGCTGCCGCAACCGAAGGAACGGGAGAAGATGAACACGACCGCCTTGATCCGTCCGGCCTGGACGCCTGCGACCATCGCGCTGATGGTCATCGGCTTCATGGTGTTCTGGCCGCTCGGTTTCGCAATGCTTGCCTACATCATCTGGGGCGACCGGCTCGAAGGCTTCAAGCGTGACGTCAACAAGGCGACCGACGGCATCTTCGCCGGCTGCCGCCGCGGCGCCGACAAGGCGCACCGCTGGGGCCACGCCACCAGCCGCACCGGTAACGTCGCCTTCGACGACTGGCGCGAAAAGGAACTCGAGCGCCTCTCCGAGGAGCGCCGCAAGCTCGACGAAACGCTGAGCGAGTTCGACGACTACATGCGCGAATTGCGCCGCGCCAAGGATCAGGAGGAGTTCGACCGCTTCATGGCGAACCGCTCCCGCTCCACCCCGGTGAAGCGCGAGAAGCCGAAGAGGGACGACTCCGGGCTGCTCGACGACGTCGACTGACGTCGCAGCCGGCCGAGGCCTCAATCGATGAACGGCGCCGCAGACCAGCGGCGCCGTTTTCGTCTGCACCGCGCGCACCCCGCGCGTCACGGCTCTTCCGTCAAAACGAAGTAACCTGTCCCCCGGCATTCCCGAATCATCTATCGCTGAGAACATGCCCTTCGGCTTCCTGAACAAACTGAACGCGCGGCTGCCGGCCCAACGGGTCGAGGAGCGCGAGCACGCCGTCGCCGGGCGTACGCTGCCGTTGCGCATCGTCGAGAACGGGCGGGCGCGCCGCCTGACGCTGCGCATCGACGCCGGCGGTCGCGGGCTGCGCATCACCGTGCCGCCGGGGATTGCCGGCGGCGAGGTCGAGCGTTTCCTGACCCGCCATCAGGGCTGGCTGGAGCAGAGGCTGGCGAAGGTGCCCGACCGGCCGCAGGTGCGGCCCGGCATCAAAATCCCGCTGCGCGGGGTGCCGCATCTGCTCGTTCACGAACCCGGCGGACGCGGCACGGTCGAGGCCCGGGAAGGCGAAGCCGGACCGGAGCTGCTCGTCCATGGCGACCGCCGGCATTTTGCTCGGCGGGTCGCCGACTTCCTGAAGCGCGAGGCGAAGAAGGACATCGAGGCGCTGGTCGCCAGACACACTGTCTCGGTCGGGCGCAAGGCGAAGGCGATCCGCTTCAAGGATACCGCGAGCCGCTGGGGTTCGTGCACGTCCGACGGCACGCTGTCGTTCTCCTGGCGCATCATGATGGCGCCGAAACCGGTGATCAACTATCTCGTCGCTCATGAGGCGGCGCATCTCAGGGAGATGAACCACGGGCCGAAATTCTGGAAGCTGTGCGGAGAGCTTTGCCCGGACACCGAGCGCTGCAAGGCATGGCTGAAGAAGAACGGCAACGCGCTGCAGGCGATCGGGTTCGACTAGGCTCCCGCCCCGCCCGTCGATCCACGCGTCGGCGTTGGATTGGCTTCTGCTCGACTCTCGCCGCCGCAGCGACTATCTGCAAGGCATGGACATCAAGATTTGCGGGCTGAAGACGCCGGAGACGCTGGCCGCGGCACTTGACGGCGGCGCCAGCCATGTCGGCTTCATTTTCTTCACCAAGAGCCCGCGTCATGTCGAGCCCGAGACGGCGGGCGGACTGCGCGAGGCGGCGCGGGGCCGGGCAAAAGCCGTGGCGGTGACCGTGGACGCGGACGACGCTTTTCTCGACCGGATCGTGTCGGCGATGGCCCCGGACATGCTGCAGCTGCACGGCAAGGAAACGCCCGAGCGTGTTGCCGCGGTGAAGGCGCGCCATGGCCTGCCGGTGATGAAGGCGTTTTCCGTCAGCGAGGCCGCCGATCTCGACAGGATCGGCCCGTATCTCGGCGTCGCCGACGGCTTCCTCTTCGACGCGAAGCCGCCAAAGGGGTCGGAGCTGCCGGGTGGCAACGGGGTTTCGTTCGACTGGACGCTGCTGACCAGGCTCGACCCCGGCATCGACTATCTGCTGTCCGGCGGGCTCAATGCCGGCAACGTCGGCGCGGCGCTGCGGCTTGCGAACCCGCCCGGCGTCGACATCTCCTCCGGTGTCGAAAGCGCCCCCGGAGTCAAGGATGTCGGGCTGATAGAGGCGTTTTTTCGCGCCGTCGAGGCGGCGCGGACAACACGAGCGGCATGACAGGTCGCAGCCGGCGGTTTACTTTTTGCCGCGGAACGGCTTAAGCGAGGATACCGGAGACAGTTTACTTTTCCGCTTGCGCGGGCTCACGGCCGTTCGGCGCCTTTTCGCGGAAAAGTAAACTGTCCCCTGCGCCAGCACAGGAAGCCGCCATGAACCATCCGGTCGAACCGAATTCCTTCAAGACGGGACCCGACGAGCAGGGCATGTTCGGGCTGTTCGGCGGGCGCTTCGTGGCCGAGACGCTGATGCCGCTGATCCTCGACCTGCAGCGGCACTGGAACGAGGCCAAGACAGATCCGGCGTTCAAGGCCGAGCTGTCGGCGCTTTCCACCTTCTACGCCGGACGACCGTCGAAGCTGTATTTCGCCGAGGGCCTGACCAAACATCTCGGCGGCGCCAAAATCTATCTGAAGCGCGAGGATCTGAACCACACCGGCTCGCACAAGATCAACAACTGCCTCGGCCAGATCCTGCTGGCCAGGCGCATGGGCAAGACCCGCATCATCGCCGAGACGGGCGCCGGCCAGCACGGCGTGGCGTCGGCCACCGTGTCGGCGCGTTTCGGCTTTCCCTGCGTGGTCTACATGGGCTCTACCGACGTCGAGCGGCAAGCGCCCAACGTGTTCCGCATGAAGCTGCTGGGCGCCGAGGTGCGGCCGGTCAGCGCCGGTCACGGCACGCTGAAGGACGCCATGAACGAGGCGCTGCGCGACTGGGTGACCAACGTGCATGACACCTATTACCTGATCGGCACGGCGGCCGGGCCGCATCCCTATCCGGAGCTGGTGCGTGACTTCCAGTCGGTGATCGGCACCGAGGCGCGGGCGCAGATTCTCGAACAGGAGGGCCGGCTGCCCGATCTGGTGGTTGCGGCCGTCGGCGGCGGCTCCAACGCCATCGGCATCTTCCATCCGTTCCTCGACGACCGCTCGGTGAAGATCGTCGGCATCGAGGCGGGCGGGCGCGGCCTCGACGGGGTCGAGCACTGCGCCTCGATGAATGCTGGCCGGCCCGGTGTGCTGCACGGCAACCGCACCTATCTGCTGCAGAACGACGACGGCCAGATTCTCGACGGCCATTCGATCTCTGCCGGTCTCGACTATCCCGGCGTCGGCCCAGAGCACAGCTGGCTGCGCGATACGGGCCGCGTCGATTACAAGCCGATCCTCGACGACGAGGCGCTGGCGGCGTTCCAGCTGACGACGCGCGTCGAGGGCATCATCCCGGCGCTGGAATCGGCACATGCCATCGCCCATGTCATCAAGGTGGCGCCGACCATGGGCAAGGACCAGATCATCATCGCCAACCTCTCCGGCCGCGGCGACAAGGACGTGCATACGGTGGCCAAGATGATGGGCATGGAGATTTGAGCGGCGACGCGTTTCCAGCACCTCGGCCGGCGGCGACAAGAAGTTGAGGGATTTGAGCTAGGCCGTCGGCCATGCTAAATCTCTTGGACAAAATATTGGGCGCGCCGATATGGCCAAACAGCGAAGCACCGTAAGGGATTTCGAGATCGCGGAGAGTGACGGCCCTTCGTCTGCGGACGTTCCGAGCCACGACTATGCCTCATTTTTGAAGAGATCCGAGGCCGAGCGCCGGCTATTGAAGGAACGCATCGCCGAAGCCGACAAAGGCGCGTTCATCTCTTCCGAGGCAATGCACCGCTGGATCGAAAGCTGGGGCACCGAGAATGAGTTGCCGCCGCCGGAACCGGATGTCTTCCTGAAGCCTCGCCGGACATGAGGCTGATCTATCTCGCTTCTGCCAACGACGATTTGGTCTGGTTCCAGGAATATTACGGCAGCATCTTTCACACGGGATTCGAGCGCGCCACCAGACAATACATCAGAGCTGTCGCCATCCTTTGCGACCATCCCTATATCGGCCGGCCGGTGGGTGACTCGGGGCTACGCAGTTACAGCATTCCACGTCTTCCCTTCGCTATCATCTATCGCGTAACAGAAGAGCACATTGAGGTTGTCCGCGTCCGGGATCAGCGTTTCCGATCCCGCAAGGCTCGGACTGCAGGAAGAGGGCTTTGCTTTAGGCATGACCACCCGTATCGACCACCGTTTCGCCAAGCTCAGGGCCGAGGGCCGCCCGGCGCTGGTCACCTATTTCATGGGCGGCGACCCCGACTATGACACCTCGCTGTCGATCATGAAGGCGCTGCCGAAGGCCGGCAGCGACGTGATCGAGCTCGGCATGCCGTTCTCCGACCCGATGGCCGACGGCCCGGCGATCCAGGCGGCCGGGCTGCGGGCGCTGAAGGCCGGGCAGACGCTGAAGAAGACTCTCGCGATGGCCGCGGACTTCCGCAAGGGCGACGACGATACGCCGATCGTGCTGATGGGCTACTACAACCCGATCTACATCTATGGGGTCGAGCGCTTCCTCGCCGACGCCAAGGCGTCGGGCATCGACGGGCTGATCGTCGTCGACCTGCCGCCCGAGATGGACCAGGAACTCTGCATCCCCGCCCTTAAGGCAGGCATCAACTTCATCCGGCTGGCGACGCCCACTACAGACGACCGGCGCCTGCCCAAGGTGCTCGAGAACACCTCGGGCTTCGTCTATTATGTGTCGATGACGGGCATCACCGGATCGGCGCTTGCGGACACGGCCAAGGTGACCGAGGCGGTGGCACGCATCAAGGGCCACACGGACCTGCCGGTCTGCGTCGGTTTCGGCGTCAAGACGGCCGAGCAGGCGAGGACGATCGGCGCTTCGGCCGACGGCGTCGTGGTCGGCACGGCGATCGTCAACGCCGTCGCCGACGCACTTGGACAGAAGGGCGAAAAGACCGCCGACCCGGCCGAAGCGGTGGCCTCGCTGGTCGGCGGGCTTGCGCAGGGCGTGCGCGACGCCCGGCTTGCGCACGCCGTTTGAGTTTCTCCGCGGCGTAGCGCACACGACAGCGACGCGACGCCGGCTTCTGCTAGAGTAGTTCCGGTTTTCTTCGAATCACCGGAACCGCTCTAACTTCTTGTTTTTTCGCAATTCCGAACGCAAAACCGCTCACACTTTTGCTGGAATTGCTCTAGGCGCATGTCTCCGTCCCGAAACCGCCGCACATTTTCGGGAGACATGCGAGGTTCAAAGGAACGGAACCCATGAACTGGATCACCAACTTCGTCCGCCCGAAAATCAACTCGATGCTGGGCCGGCGCGAAATGCCGGAAAACCTCTGGATCAAGGATCCGGAGAGCGGCGAGATGGTCTTTCACAAGGACCTGGAAGGCAACCAGTGGGTCATCCCGTCGTCGGGCTACCATATGAAGATCGCCGCGCGCGAGCGGCTCAGATTCTTCTTCGACGACGGCAGGTTCGAGCTGATCGACAACCCCAAGGTGACGGCCGACCCGCTGAAATTCCGCGACGAGAAGCGTTATGTCGACCGGCTCAAGGAAGCGCGGACGAAGACCAGCCTGGAAGACGCCGTGCTCAACGCGCTCGGCACCGTCGAAGGGTTGCCGATCGTGGCGACCGTCCAGGATTTCGCCTTCATGGGCGGCTCGCTCGGCATGGCGGCCGGCGAGGCGATCATCCGCGCCTTCGACACGGCGCGCGAGAAGCGGCGGCCGCTCGTGCTGTTCGCGGCCTCCGGCGGCGCGCGCATGCAGGAAGGCATCCTGTCGCTGATGCAACTGCCGCGCACCACGGTCGCCGTCGACCGCTTCAAGGAATCCGGCCTGCCCTACGTCGTCGTGCTGACCAACCCGACCACAGGCGGCGTCACCGCTTCCTATGCGATGCTGGGCGACGTTCACATCGCCGAGCCGGGCGCGCTCATCGGCTTCGCCGGTCCGCGCGTCATCGAGCAGACGATCCGCGAGAAACTGCCCGAAGGTTTCCAACGCGCCGAATATCTGATGGAGCACGGCATGGTCGACATGGTGGTGTCGCGCCTGCAACTGGCCGGCACGATCGCGCGGCTTCTGAAGATCCTGCTCAAGGTCCCCGTCGAGCCGGCCGACGCCATGGTGAAGGCCGAGTTCCTGCCGCCGGCGCTCGAGGGGCCGCAGCATCGGCCGAGCGTCTAGGCAGCCGCGGAACCCACATGACATGCTCCAGATTCCAGCCGGCGCGCGCCTGAAGCCGCGCGGCACGGCACTCTTCACAAGAAAGCAGCGGTCGAGATGACCACGAACCGTACAAGCAGCCTAGCCGAAGGCGAGATCGAACGCCTGATGGCCCTGCACCCGAAAGGGTTCGACCTTTCGCTCGACCGCATCACGCGCCTGCTCGACCGGCTCGGCAATCCGCATCTGCGTCTTCCGCCGGTCATCCACATCGCCGGCACGAACGGCAAGGGTTCGGCGGCCGCGTTCTCGCGCGCGCTGCTCGAAGCCGAAGGTTTTGGCGTGCACGTACACACCTCGCCGCACCTGGTGAACTGGCACGAGCGCTACCGGCTCGCCTCACCCGGCGGCGGACGGCTGGTGGGCGACGCGGTGCTTGCCGATGCGATCGCGCGGGCGGCGGCAGCCAATCGCGGCGAAAAGATCACCGTCTTCGAAATCCTGACGGCGGTGACGTTCCTGCTGTTTTCCGAGCATCCGGCCGACGCGGTGGTGCTCGAGGTCGGGCTCGGCGGCCGCTTCGACGCCACCAACATGATTCCCTCGCCGGCGGTCAGCCTGATCATGCCGGTGTCGCTCGACCACGAGGCTTATCTGGGCGACCGCGTCGAACTGATCGCCGCCGAGAAGGCCGGTATCATCAAGCCCGGCCGTCCGGTCGTGGTCGGCGCGCAGGAGAGCCCGACGGCGCTCGACGTCATTGTCGAGACGGCGACACGGCTCGGCAGCCCGGTCGTCGCCTACGGCCAGGACTTCCTGGCCTACGAGGAAAACGGCCGCATGGTCTACCAGGACGAGGACGGCCTGATGGATCTGCCGACCCCACGCCTGCCCGGCCGGCATCAATTCGCCAATGCGGCCGCGGCGATCGCCGCGGTCAAGGCGGCAGGTTTTCCGCTCAGCCATGACGCGGCCGAGACCGCGATGACCTCCGTCGCCTGGCCCGGCCGCATGCAGCGTCTGCCGGCCGGCAAGCTGTCCGCGCTGGCGCCCGAAGGTGCCGAGGTCTGGCTCGACGGCGGCCACAATCCCGGCGCGGGCCTGGTCGTCGCCGAGGCGCTGACCGAGCAGGAGGAGCGCCAGCCGCGACCGCTTTTCCTGATCTGCGGCATGATCAACACCAAGGACCAGACCGGCTATTTCCGCGCGTTCAAGGGGATCGCGCGGCATGTGCTGACCGTGCCGGTAAGCATGAGCGAAGCCAGCGTGCCGAACGCGGAACTGGCGGTGCGGGCGACGGAGGCGGGGCTGTCGGCCGAGCCAGTGAATTCGGTGGCCAACGCGCTGATGCTGCTGCGCGACACCTGGGACCCGCGCGACCCGCCGCCGCGCATCCTGATTGGCGGATCGCTCTATCTGGCCGGCGCGGTGCTTGCAGAGAACGGCACGCCGCCGGCCTGATTTCCGGTCAGAGCGAAAACCGATCAGGATGAACCGGCATTCCGCTCTATCCCGTTGTTTGTCGCATGATCCTTATCCGAAAAGCCTGCAGCTTTTCGGAGTCATGCTTTAGCAGGCTGTTGAAGAAGTCCATTTACGGGCGCTGAAGTCTGCCTCGTCGCCGCCATGGAAGCAGATTTGTCCGTTGATGGAGCCGTCTGGTTGGATTTCAGCCCAGCCGTTGCCCTGGGCTTCGTCCATTTCGTCATTG
>QFCS01005397.1_pt1 | contig 41607 bp, 43 predicted proteins | sample 3576561 | NCBI WGS metagenome assembly QFCS01 | reverse complement strand
GGCTTTCCGCCTGCGGCCGAACCTTCCGTTTTTTCCCCGTCACGACCCCTTGACCCGACCGGCCGTCGCCGCAGGGCGGGCTTTCGCCCTCCCCGCTCCGTCCGGGGGAATGTCAGAGGCCATTCCCCCGGAAAGACCGGGGAGGCTTCGCCCGAAAGGGGCTTCCCCTTCGGGAAACGTAAACTCAGGAGACAGACCATGACCGAACTCGCAAACTTCATCCGCATCAACGAAGACAACACGATCAGCGGCAACATTGCCTCGATCTCTTACGACCTCGATATCACCGGCGAGGCCTTCACCAGCACCAACGCAAAAGCGCCGGTCTACCGCCTTTTTGCCAAGTCCCCGCGTGGTCGGCGCATCGAAGTCGGCGGCATCTGGAAGAAAAAGAACCAGACCGGCGGCGACTATCTCAGCCTCTCCGTCAGCACGGGGCACGGCAGGCTCAACGCCAATCTCGGCCGCTTCCCCGGTCAGGACGACGAAGACCTGATGGCCGTCATTCCGTGGGACTGATCCACGACCGAAACACCTGATGACCGAGGGGGATCGCTCCCCTTCGGCGTACCCGGAAACCTTCGACGACGATTTCAAGGATATCATCATGGATGCCCCCAACATCGACACGCTCGGCGTTGCGCTGGTGGAGAAGGGCTTCGCGCCCAACCTCGCCCTTCTCGACATCAACAATTCCCTGTCGGTCCCGCAAAGTTTCGACATGCCAGCGCCGTGGAGCCTGCCGTCGCGCATGTTCCGCTTTCCAATCGAGGTTTGCCGCCCCGATGACGATCAGCCGCGCACCCTCGGCCTTCGCCATCCCCTCTTGGCCGATCATCCCTACGTTCGGCATGTTGAGACCCGGCTGGGTTTCGAGATCGCGCGCAGCGGCGCGCCGAACCGTCACGGCTATTCCACTGCGCCGACCGCCCGCTGGTGGCATGCCGTCGATCTGGTCATGGCGGGGAAATGGCGCGAATTGCTGGAAACGCGAGAATTCACCGAGCGGGACTGCATCATGCAGGCCGTCGCCTTCGGATGCCGCTATTCCCATCACGAGGACAAGAAGGCATCCGGCTATCTCTCCGTCCCAGACGCCCGAAAGGTCATGGATGCAGTCGGTTCGAAAGAGCCCGGCGAACGCAGCGCGACGATCCGCACCTTCTCGGCGCCGTGCCTTTGCCGTCAGGAAAAGGGCGCGGAGCATTGGCCGATCAATACCGGCCGCCTGTCGGCCGAGGCCGTGGCATGGGGAATGATTTTCGGCATTGAGGATGGCTGGTTTCGCCATGACCGCGCCGGTTTCCTTCAATGGTCCGAGCTGGGGCGCGAGCGCTATGCAGCAGGCGATAGCGCCTCATATGTGCAGGCAAGCGGTCAAGCCGCCTTCGCCTTCTAAGCACTGGTCCAAGCGAGGAAGGAAAACCCCTATGGGTAAGCAGACCATTACCATTATCCAGACATTCCGCACCGAACGCCGGATCACCGTGGAGGTCGATGCGGAAGATCACGAAAGGGTCATCGAGAAATTCGAGAGTGGCAGCGCCGAGGTTCCTGTCTTTGACGATCCGAGGTGGAAAACCGAATGGAATTTGCAAAGCGAGGATTACGAATGAGCCGCTATACGATCACCCTCCTGAAAGGCGAGAGAACGGACGACGAGGCTGTCATCGGATTCGACCCGCCGTTGCGCACCTTTTTCCTTCAGGGCTTCGACACGGACGACGATTTCGGCTCGCCGGAAATCTGGCTCGGCACGCTCTTGGAGGAATTCCCGACCTTGGAAGGGGTCATCGAGGCGGCGCGCCGGCAAGGCTACGAGGTTCGCGGCCTTGAGCGCGCCGACATGATTGCGCTTTTGGCGGAGGCGGGTCACGACTATGAGCCTTCCATCGCCGAGAAACTTGGTTTCATCCTGTAGTTCCCCCCTGCCCCGCCATCATCTCGGAGGAGCAGGACCGCTTTTGACCGATGGCGCCCGCATCGAGCGGGCGCGCATCGGTTGGGGGGGAGCCCTCGCCCCTCCCCTCGCTCTCCCCTTCCCGCCCAAACTTCGAAAATCGGCCATGCCTGGCTAGATGCGGGCGTTTCCGGATTCTGGTACAGGGGTACCTAGAGTCGATTGCGCCTGTCAGCGGACCTCGCGGGTCCATGAGTTTAAGCGGATGGGCCGAATTTTAAAAATAGATTCGTGTTGATTCAAAGACTTACGCTATCCGGTCTAGACCGATTTGCGGCGCCGTGCGCGCACCCCCCCTTGGCGAGCCTCTGTGGTGTGATATTTTGCGCAGCAAGCAGCCCGGTTCTTTCACGTTTTCTTTTTGGTGAAAGGACCAACACGATGCAGCCCCTTAACAAGCTCAATCTCGAAGTCGTCGGCATCAGCGTTGGTGCTGAGGGCTACTTCGCCATCTCCGCCGTTCTCTTGACCTTTCTTGTGGCAGCGGCGGGCTTTTTGGCGGGCCGTAAGCTTGGCTGGTGGTGAAGGTTTTCCAATGCCGGAAAGCAAAGGGCAGCTTGTCCGCGCGCTTTTCTTTCTGCCTGTTTCCCGGTGATGATGCCCGTTTCCCAGCCGCAGCGCCGTGAGGACGGCGCGGCCGCGGCCGCAGCGAGCCGCAGGCGAGCGGAGCAGGCGGAGGAAACCCGCGCTCCCCAATAGCGCCGTAGGGTTTTCCGGAGCCTCGTGGGAAACGGGCGGTTTTCCATGATGGTGATTTTCTTCGGTATCCTGGTGGGGCACTGCCTGTTCCGGTTGGGCGCGCTCTATGCGAAGCATAGAACCAGACTTCAGCCGTCTCCGCCGTTTGCCTGTCCCCTGCCGCATCGAGCGGCGCGGAGCAGGGCGAGGGGTGCCCCGAAGCCCCACCCCTCGAACACCCCTGCCCGCCCAAGAAAAAGCGGAGCGCTGCGAGCGGGCGCAGTCGGTCCCGGCTCGCCCTGCGGGCCGCTATGCTGAGCCTCCTGCGGCTGCGCTCCGTCCGCTCTCGCGCGACGAGAATTCCCGAAATCCCGCCCACGGGCGGCGCGATGCTGATTTCTCCGATGCTCTTCATCGTTAGAGGACAGCGCCTGCTCGTTTCACATCGCGCCGGCGCGTCCCGCGCGCTACGCGCCCCCTCCCCCGGCGCGGCGTCGCTGCGCTACGCCCGCCCGCCCACAAAGCCACTCGATTTGCGCCATGGAAAGCGTCTGGCCGTAGCAGCCGCGTTCTTGTAGCTTGCCTTTGCCGCGATCTCGTCGTGATACAGTTGCGACAGGTCCAGCTTTTGCGGCACGACGCTTCGGTCGGGACAAATCTGCTTGACCTCGTGGATCGACACTACGTTCTTGACGCCGGCGGCTTTTGCGTCCCTCGGACAGACCATGACGGCTATGCGGCCGGTTCTCGCAAACGGCATAACACCGACCGGGCGACCGCGCTCCCGCCTGTTGCTCCATCGAGGCGAAAGCCCAACGAAATCAAGATGAGCCGCTCGATATCGTCAAGTTTTCGCAGGGTCGGCTCCGCTGGAAATATGGGCGAGCAGAGTCTACCCACGCACAGTGACGTGCATAGGAATAATTGCTCGGAATGAGCGTATGTTCCTTATTTGTTCTTGTTCCCATTTGGAGTCAATCTGTCTCGTATCGAGCATTGTGGATGGGAGGGGCCAACGCCCGTTCCGGTCGGCCGCGCTCTATGCGAAGCACGAAGCCGGCTTGCGGCCGTCTCCGCCGATCCCGGTAACGATCGCTTGTCCAACGGGCGCTACGCGCCCGAAGGGGAGGCCCGTTCCGGGCAGCGTTCCTGTTTCCGCCCCATGACAGCGCCGGCCGTTCGGATCAAGGGGCAGGCGCGGCACAGCCGCTTGTCGCGCCGGCAAAAAAACGGCTTTCACCGCTGCGCGCCGAACCTTCCGTTTTTTCCCCGCCACGACCCCTTGACCCGAACGACCGCCGCCGTGGGGCGGGCTGCGCCCTCCCCCCTCTGTCCGGGGGAATGTCAGAGGCCATTCCCCCGGAAAGACCGGGGAGGCTTCGCCCGAAAGGGGCTTCCCCTGCGGGAAACGGGAAACCAAGGAGACCGACAATGACCGACACCAGTGCAGCAACCGAAACCATCATGGTGGCGCTGAACAAGCTCGACCGCGACCCCCTGAACGTGCGCAAGACCTATAGCAAGGAAGGTATCGAGGAACTGGCCGCGACCATTCGCGGTGACGGCTACCGCATTCTGCAGAACCTCGTCGTCCGCAAAGGTGACAAACGGGGTCGCTTCTTTGTGACAGCCGGCGGTCGGCGCCATGCCGCGCTCGACCTTCTGGCGGAGTTGGGCGAGATTGCGAAGGATTTCGCGGTCGAATGCAAGGAGCGCAGCGCCGCCGAGGCGACCGAAATCAGCCTCATCGAAAACATGCAGCGGGAAGCCATGCACCCGGTCGATGAATACGAGGCGTTCCGCGTCATGGCCGACGCCGGGAAGTCCGTCGAGGATATCGCCGCCCGTTTCGGCACCACCGAGGTCATGGTGCGCAAGCGCCTCGCCCTGGGCCGTGTCGCCCCTGCCCTGCTCGATCTTTACCGCAACGAGAATATCAGCTTCCAGCAGCTTTCGGCCTTCACCGTGTCCGACGATCACGAAAGGCAGGTGGAAGTCTGGAATAGTTTGCCATCGTGGAATTGCGATCACCGCGTCATTCGTACTGCCCTGCAAGGCGAAGCCGTAAAGGCCACCGACAAGCGCATGAAATTCATCGGCGGGATCGACGCCTATGAAGCCGCTGGTGGAGCCGTCAAGCGCGATCTCTTCGATGAGCAGAACGGCGGCTATGCGCTCGACGTCGCTCTTGTCGAAAAGCTTGTCGGCGACCGGCTTGAAGCCGAGGCCGGAACAGTTCGCGGGGAAGGCTGGAAATGGGTGGAGGTCGTGCCGGTCATCCCGGACGAAGCCCATCGCATGCACCGGGTTTATCCCACCGACGTTCCGTTGACGGACGAGGAACAGGCCGAGGAGGAACGGCTGGAACACGAACATGACGAGCTGGCGGAGCAGATCGAGGCAGGGGTGGCCGACGGCGGGGCCGAGCCGCGCATCGAAGCCATTCGGGCGAGGCTGGCGGTTCTATCGACGGCGCAGGAAGCCTACGCCCCGGAGGACATCGCCAAGGCCGGTTGCTATGTCACGATGGACTATTACGGCAATGTCGAAATCGAGCGCGGTCTTGTCCGGCCCGATGATGAAGTCGAGGCCGGAGACGAGGGGGAAGACGGCGACGAAAGCGCCGAAGGCGATAACGAGGAGACGGAAGCAGGTGAGATGACGGTTGCGCAGCAGCCCGAACAGCGCCCCGAACCGACGTTCAAAATTCCCGCCCTGCTTGTGCAGGAGCTTACGGCGCAGAAGACCGCCGCCATCCGGGCCGAGCTTGCGCATAATCCGGACGTCGCCCTCGCCGTCGTGGTGCATGCCATGCTGGTGAACCTCTTCGGCAACTACGGCGGCAATGAGTACACGTCCCTTGAGGTAACGGTGAAAAGCGAAAGGCTGGAAAACAGCATTGCCAATCCAGCGGAGTGCAAGGGCATCGTGGCGATGGACGAACTCAAGGAAAACTACGGGCATACCATTCCGGGCAAGCCGAGCGATCTTCTGGAATGGTGCCTTGAGCAGCCGACGTCAACGCTTCTCGACCTCCTGGCCTATGCGGCGGCAAAGTCCGTCAATGCCGTGCAACACCCGCACTATGAGCGGAAGTCGCAGCGCGCCCATGCCGAACGGCTGGCACAGGCCCTTAAGATCGACATGACGCAGTGGTACGAACCGACCGGCGAAAACTACTTCGGCCGGATCAGCAAGGCGGGGATCAAGCAGGCGGTCACCGAAGCCGCTGGCGAGGATTTCGCGCTCGGCGTTCCCGGCATGGAAAAGGCGAAAGCCGTGGAATATGCCGAACGGAAGATCACCGGAACCGGATGGCTGCCCGCGCCGGTGCGGATTGCTCTCACCGCCGAGCAGGAGCGCGAGCGGATGGCGGAGACCGATGTCGATGATGACGGCGTTTGCCCGTTCGACATCGAGGACAAGCCGAACGCCGAGCACCAGCAGTTCCCCGAAGCAGCCGAGTAATCGGTTGCGGCAGGTCGCGCCAGTCTCCGGCGCGGCCTGCTCCCCTCGCTGAATTTCCCAAAACCAGCCGCGATGAGACGCCGGGCATCGCCCCGGCGATTGGCGACGTGCGCCCTGCGGCCCGGATAGGTGATCCCATGACCTCCCCCCGTCTCAATTCCATCGTCAAGCTGTTTGAAACCTGCCGCTACAAGCATGACCTCTACACCGTCTTTGGCGACTGGTGCGAATGCTCCGCCATATCCATGAGCAATGCCGTTGATCAGGCAAACTTCGAGAAGCGCGAGGCTCGCTATGTCGAAATCGCTCGAAAATACGGGAGCGAAACCATGGCGATATTCTCGAAAATATTCGGTGAAGTGGTCATGGCGCTGGAGGAAAAGCCGCAGGACATCCTGGGCATGACGTTCCATGCGCTCGAATTGCACAACAAGGCGAGGGGGCAATTCTTCACGCCGTATCCCATCTGCCAATTGATGGCCCGCATCATCGCCGGGAGCGCCGAGGACATGCAGCAGGCGATTGCCAAGCGCGGCTTCATGCTTGCGCAGGAACCCGCCGTAGGGAGCGGCGCAATGATCGTCGCTCTGGCCGAAGCCATCCTTGAAGCGGGCTTCAATTACCAGCAGCTTCTTCATGTGACCGCCGTGGACATCGACCCGCGCGCCGTCCACATGGCCTATATCCAATTCTCGCTCCTGCACATTCCGGCGACCGTCATCGTGGGCGACAGCCTGGCAATGCGGTTTCGGGAGGAATGGCACACGATGGCCCATGTCATGGGCGGATGGTCGGCCAAGCTTCGGCACGCAAGATAAAACGCCGGGGGGCAACCGGAGGCGGCTCCTTCTGTTGCCGTACCGCACCGGGCTGCGGTGGTCGCCGGTGGCCCCGCCGCGCCGAAGCAAGCGACATCCGCGCCGGTTATTGAGAGGAATGGGCAACTGCGTCTGTTGTGAATTGCAGGGTACAGGCTAGAAGCCCCGACCGGATTGACCGGCCGGAACTTCTTTGAGAGGGGGGCTGGCCGGCCCCTCTCAATCTCTCCCCCATGAGGGGGCAGGGCAGAGCCCCGCCCCCTTCAAACCCCCTACCCATGGAGGGGGTGGACCACCCCCTCCAAACCTCCCCGGCCCATACGGACACGGCCCCTGACCGCGGCCGTGGGCTTATCTCTCTCTCTCTCTCTCTCTCTCTCTCTCTCTCTGATTTCCTAGTGTCGCATTCGCCCCTGCGCCGTAAAGGACGGGCGGTTCCCCCAAAATGCTGACGCATTTCGGCTCCCCCATCCACCGCCTTCGGCGGTCGCTTCGCGTTCCTTGACTGCTTGGGTCGCCAATGCGGGCTCCTTTTCGTCAGAGCGAAAAGGAGGCTTATATGACAGACCGGAAAATCACCGTTATCGACGGCGGTAGCGCGCAATACTGGAGGCAGCGGAAAGAAGGCTTCCGGCTTATCCACGAGGCGGAGCGCGCTGCGGAGCGGCTGGCCGATGCACCGATGTATCTTCACGGCGGCTACGACGAGGATGGCGACGTGATCGCGATCGAAAATCTCCGCTCTCATGACGATATGGAGGATGCGATCCGGGCGATCGAGGCGAACGAGACGGCCGTGAGTATCCTCGTAGCGCAGGGACGCACAAGGATAGGAGGCTGCGAGATCAGGGCGGTGATCAAGGCGATGGCGCCCGACTATGAAGGCATCGAGGATCCGGAACGCAATGCGCTCTGGGGACCGGGCACCGACTGAGATGCAGGCGAAAAGCGGCTACGGCCGCCTTTCGCCTTTACCTCGACGAGTGAGCCCGGTCAGCCGGTTCGACCGGCCGACCAAGCTGATGAAAGAGGGGCAAGCCCCCCTCTCAACACTCACCCCAATGGAGGAAGGGGCAAGCCCCCTCCTCCAAACCGCCTCCCCAAGGGAAGGGCCGGCCCCTCCCTTGAACCCACCCCTGGGGAAAGGGGACGGTTCCCTCCTCCCTTTCCCCACGCCCCTATCCCTCTTCCTGGGGCGAGAGACCTGGCATCTGTGGTATATCGGGCGGGTTAGCTTCGTGGATCAGCACGAGGTTTCGCAGCTTAACAGCTGTTAAGTAGCGACCGATGCGGCCAGTCATATCGCCGAGAACTGTGCCATCTCAGGCGAACTTAACAGCTGTTAAGTCGCTAATTTCTGATCACTTGAATTCCATATCAGTGATATGTGTGGTTCCGCACGCCGCCTGCGTTAACCTTTCGTTAACGAAAAACGCCTTGAAGAATCGGATTCTGTCTGGCATCCATGACGGAAATGATCGCGTATCGCGTCCAAAACCGTCAAGAGGAAGAAATGCTTCAACCGGCTTCTCGAAGCGTCACCGATACGGCATCGAAGATCGGCAATTACACGTCGAAGCTTTCCGCGGAACTGCATGAGATGCGCGAAGGTTTCTATCCGCCGACCGCGAAGAAGACGTTTGCGCGCACCTTCTCGACGACCGACCTCGTGCGACTGCTCAAAGTACCTGAAAGCACGTTGCGGCAGCTCACCATCGAGGGGAAGGGGCCAGTACCTGAGCGGGCCGACAACAATCGACGCACCTATACCGTTGAACAGGTGAGAGAGTTGCGCGCATTTCTCGCGGAGCTTCGTCCGGACGATGCCCAAACTCTGCTGCCCCATCGGCGTGCGGGGGAGAAACTGCAAATAATCGCGACAGCGAATTTCAAGGGCGGCAGTTCCAAGACGACGACTTCCATCCACCTTGCCCATTTTCTTGGCCTCCAAGGCTATCGCGTTCTTTGCATTGACCTGGACCCCCAAGCGTCAATGACGGCATTGTTCGGGCTCCAGCCGGAATTCGATCTCGGGGAGAATGAAACGGCCTATGCTGCGATCCGGTATGATAACGACCGACGGCCGCTGACAGAGGTTATCCGGACCACGTATTTTCCTGGGGTCGATCTCGTCCCTGGAAATCTGGAACTCATGGACTTTGAGTTCGACACCCCTTCCTACCTCTCGCAGAAAAATCGTGATGATCTCGGACTGTTCTTTGAACGGCTCAACAATGCGATCGCTGGCGTAGAGGATCGATACGACATCGTGATTCTCGATACGCCCCCGTCGCTCGGCTACTCCACGCTTGCAGCACTTTATGCAGCTACGTCCCTGATCATCACGGTCCATCCCGCCATGCTGGATGTTGCGTCGTGCAATCAGTTTCTCATCATGATCTCCGATCTCAGTGAAACCTTGGCGCAGTTCGGTGCCCGTTTCGAGCACGACTTCTTCCGTTTCCTATTGACCCGCGTAAACCCGAACGATGGGCCGCAGAAATATATGTCGGGAGTTATGCGCCGTCTCTTTGGAGGCGACGTTCTGGTTGCCGATGCCTTGGAATCGACCGCCATCGCCGGTGCGGCAGTCGCCAAGAAGACCCTCTACGAGCTTGAAGCAGGCGAGGTCGGCCGAGAAGCGCTCAAGCGGGCTATCGAGAGCGCCGACCGCGTTAATTTCGAAATTCTTGAACTCGTTCACAAGGTTTGGGGGCGTAGCGCATGAAGAAGAGCATACTCCAACGGATGGCGGCGGATGCCGAGAATCGCGGTGATGCAGCTCCTGCCAGTGATGGGACGGACAGGATTGGCCTTACTCGTCGCCACTCGTCGCCCGTCATTTCCAACGTAGGAAGGGCGCTTTCCCACCTCAGCGAAGACGTCATTGTCTCTCTCGATCCCTCGAAAGTAGATGCTTCACCCTTCAAGGACAGGTTTGAGTACGATGCAGAAGCCGATGAAAAATTCGGTGCCTTGAAGTTCTCAATAGCCACGGAAGGCCAGAGAATCCCGGTCCTTGTCCGGCCTCATCCAACCAAGAGCGATCACTATCAGCTTGCTTATGGGCGCCGTAGGCGTGATGCCATTTTGGCGATCATGGCGGAGGCTGATCGTCCTGAAACCATCAAGATCAAGGCCTATGTGCGTGACCTGACCGATCGCCAGTTGATCGAGGAGCAAACGCTCGAAAATGGTCCACGAGAGGATCTCAGCTGGATCGAGAAAGCTATGTGGGCCGTGCAGCTGAAAGGCAGCGGTATTTCTCAGCGTGAAATCGCTTCGATCATGGGGCTATCCGAAGTCGCGGTCTCACAAATGTTCCGCGTAACGTCCGCCATTCCGGAAGACATCATCTTTGCAATAGGCCGCGCTCAGGCAGCGGGCCGCCCGAAATGGACCGCGTTTGCAGAACTGCTGAAGGACGCGAGCAAGATTGACGCCGTCCGAAAAATTGTCCCCACGGCCGAGTTTCAACAGGCAGACGGTGCTGGGCGTATTTCCCTGGCAATGCGGGCGACCACCTCGCCGGTGTCTCAGGCGGAAGAACACGTACAGGAAGAAATCCTTGATTTCGTCATTGGCGGCCGTGTTTTCGGCCGCATGAAATCTACCTTGTCGGGAACGATCGTGACGATCCCGAAAAAGGAGCAGGTCTTTGCGCGGTGGCTGGCAGAACGAATGCCGGAGCTGATGCGTGAGTTCAACGCGGCCGATCCCTCGCAGTAAGCGGGGTTTCGGCTGAGAAAATCAATTGGTCGGAAGGAGAGACCGCCGCAAAAGAAAAAGACCCCCAAAGCGTTACCGCCGTGGAAGTCTTCCTCTGATCTAAGCACCCAGAGAATCGCATTTCCACGAATCACAGTCAAGAGTCTTTGGCGCCGTTTTGGTGAGTGGATTTCTTTTGCCTTTTGAGAGGTGAAGGAAAATGCAGATAGGACGTGTAGCAACGCCCCACGGGCGGCCGATGACGCTTGCCTTGGTGAGAGGTCAGCTCGAAACGGCTGATCGCCGCCCGAGCAAGGCGGTCAACAAATGGAAGGTCTTCAACGACATCGGCGAGACGAAGGACGTTTTCGGCCTTCAGGATCGTTCAATCACTGTTCTGCAGGCGCTGCTGAGCTTCTATCCAAGCGACGAGCTTTGCGATGAAAGCGGCGGCCTTGTCGTGTTCCCATCAAACAGCCAGTTGTCCATGCGCGCCCACGGCATTGCCGGCACGACCTTGCGCCGACACCTCGCGGCGCTGGTAGACGCCGGTTTGATCGAACGTCGCGATAGCCCGAACGGCAAGCGCTATGCGCATCGGGGCAGGGGAGGGGAGATCGAGGCCGCATTCGGCTTCAGCCTGGCGCCCCTGCTTGCCCGTGCGAGCGAGTTGGCCAGCCTTGCGCAGCAGGTCGCCGCAGAGCGCCTTCAGTTCAAGCGCGCCAAAGAAGCGTTGTCGCTTTGCCGGCGCGATGTCCGCAAGCTCATCTCCGCGGCCATGGAAGAGGGCGCTGATGGTGATTGGGCGACGATCGAAGCTATGTTCATCGGCCTCCTGGCGCGTCTCCCGCGCTCGCCTCACCGCGAAGACGTCGATGCGGTGCTCGAAGAAATGGAGTTTTTGCGCGAGGAAATCATCAACCGCTTGGAAATTCAGGTAAAAGCAGAAAAAATGGACGTCTATGACCACCATAACGGTCGTCACATACAGAATTCAAAACCCGAATCCTTCCATGAACTTGAACCTCGCTCAGAAAAAGAGCAGGGCGAGAAGCCGAGCAAGAAACCGAAACAGATCGCCGAGCCGCTGAAGGCATTCCCGTTATCGCTGGTGCTGAGAGCGTGCCCGCAGATTGCCGATTACGCGGCGGGCGGGCGGGTTGAAACCTGGCGCGACCTAATGTCGGCCGCGGTCTTGGTCCGGTCGATGCTGGGCGTCAGCCCGTCGGCCTATCAGGAGGCGTGCGAGGTGATGGGGCCTGAAAATGCTGCGGTTGCCGTCGCCTGCATCCTGGAGCGTGCCGAGCACATCACTTCCCCCGGCGGCTACCTGCGCGATCTCACCCGCAAGTCGGCGCGCGGTGAATTCGGCCTTGGGCCGATGCTGATGGCCGCGCTCAGGGCGAATGGCGAAGGCGAGAAGCGAAGCGCATGATCGCCCGCCTCCTGCCCGCATCAAGAAATGTCGGGGATCCGATCGGCAATCTTCAGCAGATAGTCATCGATGGCTTCCTCGATGTAGCTGTTAAACTTGCGCCGCTCGATAGCGGCGAGGATCTTCAGCTTCTTGTGGACCTCGACGCGGATATGGATACCGGTCGTGACCTTCTCGGTGTCCCGGAAACGCTTACCGGCGATGGGATCGCGGCTTTCGCCCTTAGCGACCAGGTCGCGGAACTGGGTCCGGCCGGCCGCCGCTATTGGCGATGCGCCACCATCATCGTCGGTTTTCGCCGGCGGAGGAGAGGCCATGGGCTTTTCGCGGACGGATGGCCGGTCGCGGCCGGTCGAGATCAGCCCGAGGACGAGATTCTTGCTGTCCGATCCTTCGCTCATAGCAGAGCCTCCTTCGCCGTCGACCTGTAGAGGGTGAGCAGCTCGCCGAGTAGCGTTTCCATCTCGGCGATTGCCTTCGGGTCGGATTTCGCGGCGGTCTGGAGCGTGCCGGCGGCGCCGATCGACTGATAGGAGGCGCGCCGGGCGATCGTCTGCGACGCAAGGGCGACACCGCTCTCCCGCAGGATTTCGCGCAGCGGCTCGTGGGCCTTGGCCCGGCCGGTGACAAGGTCATGCTGGTTGATGACGATCATCGCCGGCAGCTTGCGTTTCTGGTCTTCCTCGACCACCGGAATATGGTTCAGTGCAAGCTGCATTCCGGCGACCACATCATCCTGGGTGGTTTGTAGCGGGATCAGAACGATGTCGGCACAATAGAGACCGGCGAACAGGTTTTCGTTCGTGGTTCCCTCGATATCGATGAAGACGATCTTTCCTTCGAATTGGCGCTCCAGCGCCATCTTGTAGATCCGGTTCGGGTCGAGGCAGCTTACCGCCTCCAGCCGGTCCGGCCAGACGTTCATCTGTTTCGACATCGTGACCCAGCGCATGGTGTTGGCGCGGCTGTCTGCGTCGATCAGAAACACGTCGTTGCCAGCATGGGCGGCCGTTCCTGACAACGCCCGGACAAGCGTGGTTTTCCCGGTTCCGCCTTTCGGGTTGGCGATGGTGACGATCATTGTGGCTCCTTATAGTGGTAAACTATATTTAATTCCTTCGTCCTCTCTCCGCAACGAAATCGTTGCCCGTTGTTCATTGCCCATTGACGATTGACGATTGATGACTGCCCGCTGACAACGGGCAACGGTGAACGGGCAATCATCAATTGCCCGTTGATTATGAGCAATTTCCCTTTTGTAACTAACCGTTGTTAATGGGTAATTGCCAATTAACCGCGATGCCGCTGTTAACCCGAGCACGAACAACGGGCAATTGTTGATATGAAGCGTATTGGCGGGGAAGCTTCGTCCAGGCAGGGGATCGAGAGCGCTTGTCCGTTTGAAGCTGTTTTGGTGGATAAAATATAGTTTAGTTTTATGTGGCAGGATAGTCAAGTTTGTGGTACAAACTCGACGTCGCCCCGCCTCCGGCAGGGCAGTGGTTCGCGCCTCTGGCGCTCCGGGTCGCCTCCGGCAACCTGGCAAGCGGGAAGGAAAAGATGCGGAGCGAGGTGTTGAGGGTCCGACTGCAGCCAGAGGAGCGCGATGCGCTCGCCGCGCTGTGCGAGGAAGGGCGCACCGCCAGCGACGTCATCCGGCTGCTGTTTCGCGAACAGGCGGGCCTTCCGCTCCCGGTCGGGCCAGCCGAGGCCGACGCCCTGCGCGGGACGAACGAGGAACTGCGGCGCATCGGCATCAACCTCAACCAAGCGGTCCGGGCGATGAACGAGGGTCGCGTCGGTTACGAACCGCATCTCGACGCGGCCCTGCGCACCCTCCTCGATGGCGTGTTCCGGCTGCGCGCCGACGTCGATCTGATGCTGCGGATCAGCCGCAAGGAGCGGAGGGGAGCTGGCCGTGGCGCATGACTGGTCCGGACTGCTTGGTGAGATCGAGGCTTTTTCCGCCCGCCGCGCCACCTCGTTGATCGACGAGGAAGAGGAGCTGCGTCGCCGGCGCGTGATCGGGGTCGCTCTGTCGGGCGGGGAGCCGCCGCGCCGATTTGTAGCCAAGGGCATCGCGAGCAAGGCGCACCCTGGCGCCGTGTCGAGAAGTGAGCCGACAATCGCGTCGATCCTGCAAGCGCCGCTGTCATCGCAAAAGGGTGTCATTGCGCTGGTCGGAGCTTTGGGTGTCGGCGACCAGAGGGGGGATGATGACGAGCTGAAGAAGTCGGCCGGCGGGGGAGGGGGCGGGGCGTCCTTTGCAGCCGCGCCCAGTGTCGCCCGTCCTCTGAGCGCGCGGGGCGCAGCGAAGGACAGGTCCAAAGCGGAGACGGCAAGCCGCGCGGCGATCGCCGCCGGTGCGCAGCCGGTGGTGATCAAGGTGACGTCGACCGTATCGAGCCGGGCGTCGGCTGCTGGCCTGATGAACTATCTCGGCACACGGGAAGTCGAGAACGAAAACGGCGAGAAGGGCAAGGTGGATATCCCGGTTTACGATCAGGATGGCCTTGCCATCACCAGCCGCGAAGAGCGCGCCGCCGCGCTCGCGGAGTGGGGCGCGGATTTTCGCGACGCCTATGCGGTCAACGCGCTCGCGACCTTTTCCATCACCCTTTCCGATGAAGTCGACGACGACACGCTCCACGATGCCCTGAACGCCGCCTTCGGGTCGAAGCCCTTCCTCTATTCGCGACATCCGGACGGCAGGGTCTCGATCTATGCGGTGACCAATCTGCCGGCGAAGAAAATCGCCGGCGCGTTAAAGGCACGCGAGAAAGGCGAATGGCCGGCGCGCGCCTTGGAAAATACAGAGTCCGATTTCGCGCGCCGGCTGGCCGACGCCGGCGTGTCGGCCGAGGTCCGCATTCTCGGTGCAGCCGTTTCGGAGAAATCCGGCCGCTACTTCCTCGAAAAGTTCCTGCGCACCGAGAAGTCCATCACCACCAGCGAAGGCGATCCGGTCAAGCGTGGTTCCAGCGTCAAGGAAAAGGCGGATGGCATCTGGCGCGCCTGGTCCTCGCACATTCGCACCGTTGAGCCGCGCAACGCGTTCCATGTCATCTTCTCGGCACGGGCCGGGACCGATCCGGAGGCGATGACCCGCGCTGTTCGGGATTTTCTTAGCGAGCAGGTCGCCGGCCATCGTTGGATCACCGCCCATCATCCCGATACCGGTCACGTCCACGTCCATGTGATGATCTCGGCGCGCGACGATGTCGGCAAGGCGCTGCGGCTGACCAAGCCCGAGCTGTACGAATGGCGCGAGCGGTTTGCGACGAAGGCGCGGGAGCAGGGCATCGCTATGGTCGCCACCCGGCGTGCGGATGTGGCGGCCACGCGGCCCTATAGCCAAGCGCAGGCCGGCGCATATGAACGGGGCAGACAAGATCCTCGCTATCTCAAGACGCCGGCTGTCACCAATCGCGTCGAGCGCAAGCGTGCCGGCGTCGTCGATCGCGCGTCTCTCTCCAATGGAAACCTGGCGCTCGCCCCGAAATGGCAGGCGACCGCGAGCGCCCTGAAGCGGGCCGGCGCGGAACCTTCCGTGATTGCGGCGGCCGACCGGTTCGTAGCTGCGGTAACCGCTCAAGCACCGCATGCTGCTCGGGCCAGCGGCTTCGTCCTGCTCCGGTTGGACGTCGAACAGACCATGGAACGCGAGACGGTAGCTGTCATTATCGAGGGGGCCGTCGGCGTCGAGGCCAAGTTGATTTCCGCCGAGGGGAAGTCCGTCCGGGTTCTGGCGCCCACGACCGCGAGCGTCAGCAAGATCGAGCGCGAGCTAGCCAAGCAGAACGACGAGTTTGGCCCCGGTTCCGAGATGCGGTCCGTTGCCCGAGATTTCCAGGCGCGGTTGCTGGCGCATGGATTGCGCGCCGCCGTCATCGTCGAGGCGGCCGGCTCCGTCAAGCATGGTGCGCCGTCTCCTTGGCTGCAGAAGAAATTCGATGCCTTGGCGGGGCAGTCCGCTGCGCCGCCGGACGAGCCGTTGGCGGAATTCAAGACCCTGATCGCAACCATTCAACAACAGAAGGAAAAGGCCATGCCCCTATCGTTGGAACAGTTCGACGAGCGCGTCTCACGGGCGAACAAATCCATGGACCGCCTGGAGACGATGGTCGATAGCAGCGCTGAGCGACAGGCCGTCGAGGAGATGCGCAAGGAAATCTCCGCGCTGTTCGAAGAGCAGCGTCGTGACATCCAGATGCAGCAGATGCGCTCGGTCAACGACACAGCGGGGGCAGGGGGCACGCCGCCGCCGGCGCGCGTCGACGAGGCGCGCACTCAGGATCGGCCAGCGCCGGCAACGGTCGATCCCGCAATCGCGGCCCAGCAGCAGGCCATTGCCGCGGGTCGCGCTTCCCGCGCGGCGCGAGACCAGGCTGGCGCGTCGAGGGCTGCCCAGGACGAGCAGCGTCAGCAGATCCTTCGGCAGGCGGAACAGGAACGCCAGCGCGGCAACGACCGCGACGGGGCCGAACGGTAGGTGCGCTTCCCTATTCCTCCATCAAGCCGTCGAAGACTTCCAAGAGGGCGTTGACGATGGCCTGGCCAAGCGCATTGGCAGAGACGGCAACCTCATCGTCGCCCTGGTCTCGGGTGGCGATCGCAAGGTTGCCGCCTTCCTCGGCGACAATCGCTTTCGCCCGCTCGATGGCCCAAAGAGCGAAATCGCTCCGGTTGGAGATCGTCATCGTCTCGGTGGTCTCATCCATGGCGTTTACTCTCCGTCGGCGCAGCACAACCCGCTGTCAGTTTTCCTCTTGCTGAGATCCAGCCATATCGCTTGGCGGGTATCGGGGGAACCATCTTCAGAATCTTACCTTGGGACTTAATTCCGATCCCTGGGATATCCATGAAGCGGCGCATCATCTCGATACCGGCGGCGATCGAGTGGATCTTCTCCGTCAGCGGTGCGATTTTCTCGCAAGCTTCCATTACAGATGCAGCAATGGCAGTACATATGACCGCGGCTGTCGACCAAGCCGACGGTGCGCAGGTGTATTTGGCCCGGAAGGATTGCGATAGGCATCCCCGATCAGACCCCTCTGTCCATTTCCTTGTGTCACATCTGCAGTCGAGTCACTGTTAGCGCAGTACCGTTCGTGCTATAAAGCAGGGGATCCAATCCCATTGGAGTGTCTCATGAGACAGCTCGGCGCGATACTGACAGCGATCACTCTGGCGACGCTTGGAACCGCGAGCGAAGCTCAAGAGCGACAGCCTTTTCATGTTGCCGAGTTCCCGGACAACAGGATTATCAGCTTGGCCATTCTCATGTCCGAAGCGTCCGCCGACTTGCAGTTTGATTACGACGTCGAGGTGGAGCTGACCGAGCATGACCCTGATGGCCAGACGATCTTTGCCGACGATGGGCACCATCTGGTTCGGGTGCGGTGCACGGCGCCGAGAGCTGTCAAGGTGGGGAGCATTCTTTACAAGCTGGGGACGCCTGCTGTGGCGGACGACTGGAAAGGAGACCTCTGGAAGACCCTCTGCTTCCAGCCTGTCTCATAGTAGAGTTCAAAGCGGCAGCACGGGAGTCGAAAAGAAGTATTTTTCCTCTGAGCGAACAGCCGCGCCTCGTGCGAGGCGCGGCTTCGCAGCCTTACTTAACCTGGGTGACGGTCAGCTTGCCATTGACCCGCTCGGCAACGAACTGGACCTTGGCGCCGACCTTGAGCTTTTCCAGAAATGCTTCGTCGGCGACTTGGAAAACCATGGTCATAGCGGGCATTTCGAGGCTTTTCAGTTCCTCGTGAATGAGCGTGACCTTCTTGGCCTTCTCGTCCACCTTCTTCACTGTACCGTTCGTAAACTCTTGGGCGAATGCGCCAGCGGTGGAGGCGAGCGCGATTGCGGCGGCGAGGGTAATCTTCGCGATGGTTTTCATATCAGCTTCCTTTCTGATTACTTCTTGGCGACCGTGACGTCGCCGTGCATGCCCGCATCGTAATGGCCGGGCACGAGGCAAGCGACCTTGAAGACGCCATCATTGGTGAACTTCCAGACGATCTCCCCGGTCTTGCCCGGGGCGAGGCGGATCGCGTTCGGGTCGTCATGTTCCATCTCCGGGAACTTTTCCATGACGGCCTTGTGCTCCATGACCTTGTCTTCCTGGTCCAGAACGAACTCGTGATCGAGTTCACCGGCGTTCTTGATCGCAAACACGATGGTCTGGCCCTTGCGAACCTTGAAGTTGTTCGGGGTGAAAATCATCTTGCCGTCGTCCGTCTCCTTCATGGTGACGCGGACTGTCTGCGTTGCCTTGGACTTGTCGCCAGGTTCCCCGACAGTCATTTCTCCGTGGCCACCTTCATGGGAGCCCGAGGCAAGGACCGGCGTCGCGAGAGTGGCCAGCAGGAGGCCAATGAGTACAGTTTTCATAACTCTGTCCTTTGGTTGAGAGTATTTAATCAGCCGTGATCCGAGTGCTTCGGAGTGAGCTTTGTCTTTGCATCCTTGGCCTTAGGAATGTCCGGAAGCGCTCCCGTCCATTCCCAAGCCTGCGTACCGGGTGGGTTTTCATACCAGCCCGGGTCGCTATAATCGCCCGCTGAGATGCCCTCGCGGACCTTCACCACGGAGAACATGCCCCCCATTTCGATAGGGCCGTGGGGACCCCATCCAGTCATCATGGGAACGGTGTTTTCCGGTATCTCCATCGACATTTCGCCCATATCCGCCATACCGGCGGTTCCCATGGGCATGTACTCGGGACGGAATTGCCTGATCTTCTTCGCAACCTCCTTCTTGTCGACACCGATGAACGTCGGGATTTCGTGTCCCATCGCATTCATGGTGTGGTGCGACTTATGGCAATGGATTGCCCAGTCGCCGACATACTTGGCATCAAACTCGTACGCCCGCATCGCACCGACCGGGATGTCGATGCTGACTTCCGGCCACCGCGCCTCCGGCCGAACCCATCCACCGTCGGTGCACGTCACCTCGAAATCATATCCGTGCATGTGGATCGGGTGGTTGGTCATCGTCAGGTTGCCGACGCGCACACGCACCCTATCGTCCTTGGAGACGACCAACGGATCGATGCCAGGGAAGACACGGCTATTCCAGGTCCACAGGTTGAAGTCCGTCATTTCCATGACACGCGGGACGTAAGTCCCGGGATCGATGTCGTAGCCACTGAGCAGAAATACGAAGTCCCGGTCGACGGGCATGAACTTCGGGTCCTTTGGGTGAATAACAAAGAACCCCATCATGCCCATCGCCATCTGGACCATTTCGTCCGAGTGCGGGTGGTACATGAAGGTGCCGGACTTCACGAGATCGAACTCGTAGACGAACGTCTTGCCGACGGGGATGTGGGGCTGTGACAGACCACCGACACCGTCCATGCCTGACGGGAGGATCATCCCGTGCCAGTGGATGGTTGTGTGCTCCGGCAGCTTGTTGGTCACAAAAATGCGAACACGGTCCCCCTCGACCGCCTCAATTGTCGGTCCCGGGGACTGGCCGTTGTACCCCCAGAGATAGGCTGTCATGCCTTCCGCCATCTCGCGCTCGACAGGCTCCGCGACAAGGTGGAACTCTTTGACGCCATTGTTCATGCGGTAGGGCAATGTCCAGCCGTTCAGCGTTACGACGGGGGTGTAGTCCGGACCTGTCGTCGGGCGCACAGGCGTCTGCGTGGTGGCGGAGTCCATCACGGCTGCTTCTGGAAGCCCCATGTTTGAGGTCTGTCCCCAGGCAGTGGATGAGACGATTGCCGCGCTAGCAGCACCGGCTCCAAGAAACTGTCTTCTATTGAACATCTTCGTTTCCTTTCTCAGTGCCCGCCGCTTTCGGCTTCCTCAGCCGACGCGACTTCGGTCTCCGCCGATGCGGAACCAGTGCTGCCGCCATAGATGACGGGTGCAAGGTTCGCTTCCGCGAGCCAGAAGTCGCGCTTGGCGTTGACGGCAAGGATGGTGGAGTCGATCTTTTCGCGGGTGTCCGCGATCAGTTCGAACGTGCTGGTGATCATGCCGTTGTAGGTAAGGAGGGACTGTTCCTCGATTGCACTACGAAGCGGCAGAACACTGTTTCGGTAGTGACGGGCGATGTCATAGTTCGACCGGTATGCCACGTAAGCGGACCGAGCCTCGGAGCGAACGTTAACCGCTTTTTCCGCAAGCTGATTGGCCGCTCGCATATAGGCGAGTTCGCCTTTCCGCATACGGGCCTGACCGGAATCGAAGATCGGTATCGTGAACTCCAATGACGCGGTCTTCGAGATGCTGCGATGGGTTTTCCCATCCTCACGCTCTCGTTCCTGCTCCAGTGTGCCGACCAGCTCGATGTCGGTGACAAACCGGGTGACATCCTCCAGCTTGTAGGACTGGGCAGTCGCATCAAGCTCCAGGCGTGCGACCTGCAGGTCCATACGTTTGTGGATCGCTTCGGCTTCGATGTCGTCCCGCTTGATCAAGCCCTTCGGCAGCGAAGGCAGGCGGTTCGGAATCTGGAAGTCGATGTCCGAACCCGACAGCCCCATCAGCCGGATCAATTCTTCCTTGGCGAGTTTCGCTTCCAGACGCGCCTTCGCAGTTTCGCCCGTCAGCTCGGCATAGAAAACGTGCTCACGCGCCTGATCGGCCTTCGCCATCGATCCGGCTTCGCCTATCTTCTTCGCCAACTCAGAGGCGGCGTCGGCGGCAACCTTGGCCTGGTTGAGATAAGCAACATTCTCCCATGCAGCTACTGCATTGATCCATGCGCGGCGGGTTTCTGAAGCCAGCGAGATGGTGTCCAATGCTGCGTTCAACTGTGCCTGCCGGAACCGGGTCTCCGCCAGTTTGATGTTCTTATCATAGGTGACCAAAGCAAGAATGTTTGCGGCAATGGCACCTTCCAATACCCGGTACGCTTCGAGACCAGGGGTGCCGATACCGGAAAGTCCCACCGAGAACGACGGGAGGACAGACAGTTGTGTCTGCCAAGCGTCAGCCGCACTGTCGCCGAGATCGGCGTAAGATGCCTGCAAGCCCTTGTTGTTCAAAAGTGCGACCTGTACGGCGGTCTCGACGTCTATGGTCTTTTTGGCCATCAGCGCCTTTACGCGTTCGCGTGTCTGCTCAGCTTGTTGGCGGTTCTGCACCCAGACAGTCTGCTTACCGGTCGCCTCGGAACCCCTCGCAGAGGCGTTGGCGAAACCCGCATCTTTTGCTGAGTACCCCGTGCTGACGCAACCCGTTGCGAAAATCGGAAGCACCAGGGTCGAGATCAGTTTGATCTTCAGCGATACCATCATGCACCTCCGCCGGGTGCTTGAGCATCGTTGAGACCACGCCACGGCTTGGGATCGACCGGCATGCGGTGGGAATAAGCACCCACGGCGTTCTGGTAGGCGATGGGGGCAACATCGACTACCGTGTCGGGATGATTAGACGAGGCAACGACTTCGGGCAGCGTGGATGCGCATCCGCTCACAACGAACGGAAGAGCAGCCACCAGTAACAAACGGTTCATGGTGAAAATCCGAGAAAATAGATGACAGGCGCGTCAGAGCGCGTAATCGCGCAAGACACAGCAACACCCTCAAAGGGCCGCTATTTCTCAGATATTAGGAGGCAGATGCAGACGTGGTGCCAAGCCAACATAGCGCGTGTCATCGATAAAGCCGTGGACCGGTTCGAAACGCGGATGGGCTAGCGTCGTGCTGCCGCAGTCAATGGCCGCGACGCCACAATAGTCCTGACAGCAGCTTTTCTTCGAGCTTTTGGAGTCGGCATGGTCGTGTTGATCGCCATGGTGATCAACGTCGGCCATGGCAGCGTGATCGCTGCCATGGGACATTAAATGGTCCGCCTCGACCTGGGTCGCTTCGACCGGCACTTCCGGATGCATTGCAGCGTTGACCGTAGACAAGCTATATCCAGCCAGTGACACGAGGATCACCAGTCGAAAGGCCAGCGCTACCGCTGCAGATGCGAATCGAAAAATTCCGCTCATACTTAAGTAAATCGCTAGACCCTTGAACATTGTCAATCGACGCTTCTCTCAATCATGGATTCGCGACGTTTGTGTGGCATATCCACCACGCGCTAAAATAGGGAAGCACGCTCGGCAGCTCGTGAGCCGACGAGCGTGTGCTGGCAGTGCCGTCAGTTGCTGCGCTGTTTTTTCAGGTAGTCTGCCTGCGGATCGATGATCGATACTGAGCCGTACCGGCTGTTGGTACGTTCGACCCTGCCGTTGTCCAGAACGCGAAAGCTGACATCGGGGTCGGACACGGACGATGCTGCATCACCCGGATTGCCGTGTCCCTGCGTAATCTTCGCGATGGGCGAAGCGGTTTCGCTGAGAATGGTGTTGGCGAAGGCACCGGAGGTGACGGACAGCAAGGCGACAGCGGTGACGGCGATTCGTTTCATCATGATCTATTCCTCGTTTAAGACTGCTACGTGCAGCATCTGGAATTTAGATCGCTCGTTTTTCGCCCACCTGTCCCGCACTATACAAATTTGTAAACCGGGGATCACAGCATCTGCCGCAAGAATGCCCAAATCTCAGAGCGTTGAAGTGAGCTACCGGTTTCACTACAGGGCCAAAACTCAAGAAGAATTCTTTGCCGCATGAAAATACTTATAATCGAAGATGATCACATCACAGGAACCTACATTCAAAAGGGTTTGAGCACTGCAGGGCACGCAGTAGACTGGCTCCGGGATGGCCGTGACGCGCTCGCGGCGGGCTTGGACCCAGGGTACGATGTTCTCGTTGTAGATCGAATGATCCCTGGTCTGGATGGCCTGAATCTCGTCAAAGGCTTACGAGCAGCGTCGGTACGAACGCCGGTGTTGTTTCTCACGGCGATTAGCGGTGTGGACGATAGGGTCGAGGGTCTAGAAGCAGGCGGTGATGATTATCTGGTGAAGCCTTTTGCGTTTTCAGAACTAACTGCTCGGATTGGTGCCCTCGTTCGACGCCCCCCAATCGCAATAGAAAGGACAAAGTTGCGGGTAGGCGACTTGGAGATGGACCTGGTCACCAGAACCACCTGTCGCGCGGGGCAGCGCATCGAACTCCTACCGCGCGAGTTCTCGCTACTGGAATTGTTGATGCGGAATGAGGGGAGGGTCCTTACAAAAACGATGTTCCTCGAAAAGATATGGAACTTCAATTTCGACCCGCAAAGTTCCGTTGTGGAAACCCACATCAGCCGCCTGAGGGCGAAGATTGACAAACCATTCGAGAATCCACTTTTGCACACCGTCAAGAACACCGGTTATACCTTGCATGCTCGCGGGTAGCGTATTCAAGAGCACGGCTGTCCGGCTCGCAATTATCTATATTGCACTTTTTGTGATTGCCTACCTCGTAGCCAATATCGCGGCCTACCAGATGGTGATTCGATTCCTCGATGACAGGTTGAATGCCAACGTCATGGAACGATATCGGGAAATTACCTCAGCTTACGAGGGGCGCGGTCTCGTCGGCGCAGTTTGGATGATCGAGAGCCATGGCCCTGCCATCAGGGGCCAGGAGACGATGTACACACTGCGAGGCCCCGCTGGCGAACTGGTCGCCGGTAACGCGGAGCTGGCAGATGTGCCAGCAGGGTTCTCGCTGCTCCGGCCGGAGGACCAACACGCAAGCGCGTCGCACTACAAGTTGTTCCGAGGCCCATTGGGTGAAAACGATCTGACCGTTGGTATCAGCTACCGCGACACCGACGAACTGGCCCGGATAGTTTTGATAAGTTTCGGGTGGGCGACCGCGATCATCCTTGCCGTCGGTATGACTGGAGCGGCGATCCTGGCCTATCGCACTCGTAAGCGCATCTTCGTTCTCTCCCGCACCGCGCACGAAATTGGACATGGCGAGCTTTCCAAACGGCTTCCAGTTTCATCTCGGATGGATGAAATCGACGTCCTTTCGTCTGAGGTCAATGTCGCGTTGGCGCGGCTGGAATTGAGCGTTTCTACCCTGAAACAGGTAACCACGGACGTCGCTCACGATCTGAAGACACCGATTGGGCGGACCTTCCTTGTCCTTGAGGATGCCATGGAATCCGATGGGGTCGGGGATATGAGAGGCGGGATCGAAGCCGCCTTGGTCGAACTTAAATCCATTGCCGACACGTTCGACGCCCTCCTGCGGATCGCGCAGATCGAGGCGCGCATCCGAACAGAAAACTTCACCGTGTTCGATCTGAAGCCCTTGGTCACTGACCTTTACGAAATCTACGAGGCTATCGCTGTCGAGGGTGGATACGAGCTGTCCCTGAGTATCGGAAGTGGAGCTTGCCTTATAAATGGTGATCCCGATCTCATCCGGCAGTTGTTGGCCAACCTTCTGACGAACTCAATGAGGCATACGCCAGACGGGTCGAAAATCGCTTTAGAACTCTCGCGTGGCCATCGCACCATCAGTTTGGGCGTTTCAGATAACGGCTCTGGGATTCCTCGTGAAGAACGGAAACGCGTTTTCGACCGATTTTATCGCCTCGAAAAGAGCAGAACGACAACCGGGTCTGGATTGGGTCTCAGCCTGGTCAAGGCAATCGCCGAGTTGCACGGCGCAAATACGGAACTGCTGGATAACGAGCCCGGTCTCCAGGTCGTCACAAAGTTTCGAGAGGCGGAGAACGGGAACCTTTAAGCTCTACCAGGGTTTGCATTTGAGTTTTGGGAGCTTTGAATGCAGGTGCGAACCCAACTTCGGGAAGTTCTGCGCGCGATCAGTGTTTTGCTGATGGTGCTCCACGTCATGGCCGCTACACCCGCTGGGGTACACCAAATGGGGTGTCGCGAGGTTGAGGTTAGCACAAGCGATTCCCACCGGGAGATGCTGCCCACGGGCACTTGCTGCACCAACCTTCATTGCTGCCCGGTCATCCAGGACGTTTCGACACCTGGGGCACCGCTTGCGATCCGATATCTCCCAGAAATGCGGCTTCAGACAGATGTCGCCCTCGTGCTCGACAAATCCATCGACCCGCCCCCTCGAACCCTGTCGCTGTGACGTGTTTTCCTCTCACAAACAGGAGTTCAAAATGAAAATCCTTCTGAAATCATCCGTCGCCGCAATCCTACTGGCCACCGTAGTCGGCTCGTTCCCGGCCGCAGCACAGATGGCGTATCCGGAGAAATGTAAGTCCGACATGGCCAAACCCGGTGACACCACGATGCAAGGCCACGAAATGTCCATGCCCGAAATGACTGACTACCAGAAAGACTCGATGGACGGCATGAAGATGATGAACATGAACATGATGCAGGGAATGATGAAAAAAGACCCTGACGTCTCGTTCGTGTGCGGAATGATTGCGCACCATATGGGTGCAATCAGCATGGCTGAGGTCGAACTGAAACACGGCGATAACGCTGAGGCCAAAGCGGCAGCTCAGAAAATCATCGACGATCAAACGAAGGAGGTCGAAGAGCTGACGTCCTGGGTCGAGAAGGAGGTCAAGTGATGCATCATCAATCCTCCGAGATGAAAGCCTGCATCGAAAGCTGCTTGGCCTGTTACAGCGAGTGTCTATCTATGGCGATGGGGCACTGTTTGGAAGTGGGCGGCAAGCATACTGAGCCTGCGCATTTCAAGCTGATGATGGCCTGCGCCGAGATTTGCCGGACGTCGGCTCAATTCATGCTCATCGGTAGCGGGCACCATAAGCACATTTGCCGAGAATGCGCCGAGATTTGCCGCCAGTGTGCCGATGATTGCGAACGGGTCGGCGATATGCAGGGCTGCGTCGACGCATGCCGCAGATGTGCGGAAAGCTGTGAACAGATGGCCGCGTGACCTGACGTGGCCCCGACGACTCCTCGTCGGGGCCACCACTTCATTTACGTGCAGCGCGCAACGATGACGACGTTCGTGAGCATGTAGAGGTTGGCACGAATTGTGATTTCCTCTTGGCTGCGGGTACTCACTACGGTGCGTTGGGGTCCATGGTAGGCTCGCAGAAATCTGAGCTTCCCTGTGTACCGCTACAGAACTCACGTCTAGGCTATCATAGGGCCGCGCTTCTAAGCCTGAGCGAGTTGCCAATTACGCTCACCGACGACAGCGCCATGGCTGCCGCTGCGATGATCGGAGACAAGAGCAGCCCGAAAGACGGGTATAGAATACCGGCTGCCACTGGCACACCCGCCGCGTTGTAGATAAAGGCGAAGAACAGGTTTTGGCGAATATTTGCCATCGTTGCTCGGCTGAGCTGACGGGCACGTACAATTCCCTGTAGGTCGCCTTTCAGCAGGGTGACACCAGCACTTTCGATAGCAACGTCGGTACCGGTACCCATGGCGATGCCAACGTCGGCAGCTGCCAGGGCAGGAGCATCGTTGACACCGTCGCCCGCCATGGCAACGATTTTGCCCTCGCTTCTCAGTCTGGAAACAATCTTGCTTTTGTCTTCGGGAAGCACCTCTGCCTCTACTTCCGAAATCCCCAGACGACGTGCCACCGCAAGCGCCGTCGTCTTGTTGTCGCCAGTTAGCATCACCACCCTGACCCCTTCCGCGACAAGGTCCTTGACGGCTTCCGGGGTTGTCGCCTTCACGGGGTCGGCGATAGCAAACAATCCCTCGACATGCCCATCGGCAGCCATGAAGATGACCGTTGCGCCCTCGTTTCGCAGTTCTTCGGCGTGAACTGTGACCGAGGATACGTCGATACTGTTTTCTTCCATGATCCGGTGGCTGCCGAGGATTAGCTTTTTGCCATTGACGACCCCCGTCACGCCCTTGCCCACCGGGCTGTCAAAGTCCTGAGCATCCCCAACGGCGATTCCGCGTTCTGTCGCCGCGTTGACAATAGCAAGGGCGAGCGGGTGTTCGCTCGACCTTTCAAGCGTCGCTGCCGTCTGGAGCAGGTCAGTTTCGGAGACACCGTCACGCGGAACGATAGCGGTTAATTTTGGCCGACCCTCGGTTAGGGTTCCGGTTTTATCGACTACGAGCGTATTGACCTTTTCGAACCGCTCAAGTGCCTCCGCGTTCTTGATCAGGACACCAAGCCCAGCACCTCGGCCAACGCCGACCATAATCGACATGGGTGTAGCGAGGCCGAGCGCGCACGGGCAGGCGATAATCAAAACTGCGACAGCTGCAACAAGCCCATGGGCGAAGCGCGGCTCAGGGCCAATAAAGAACCAAACAAAGAAGGAGATGATCGCCACGGCGATGACTACCGGCACGAACCACCCGGAAACTTCGTCTGCCAGACGCTGGATAGGAGCCCGAGAACGCTGAGCCTCTGCAACCATTTTCACGATCTGGGCAAGCATGGTGTCCTTGCCGACCTTACCGGCTTCCATGATGAAGCCACCGGTCTGGTTCATCGTGCCTCCGATCAGCTTTGAACCAACTTCCTTTGTAACCGGCATCGATTCGCCGGTTATCATGGATTCGTCGATGGAGCTGCGACCTTCCAGCAGGGCACCATCGACCGGGATCTTTTCACCCGGCCGAACACGCAGGCGGTCTCCGACCGATACAGCGTCGAGGCCAATATCCTCGTCGCTACCGTCGTCGTTGACGCGCCTTGCGGTCTTTGGAGCCAGATCGAGAAGCGCACGTATAGCCCCCCCGGTCTGTTCCCGCGCCCGAAGCTCCAGTACCTGGCCAAGCAACACGAGAACCGTGATCACCGCCGCCGCCTCGAAATAAACGGCGACTGCACCCTCGCTGGAACGAAATGTTTCCGGGAAGATACCCGGCATGATCGTCGCGACCACGCTGTAAATCCAGGCGACGCCGGTGCCCATCGCAATGAGCGTAAACATGTTCAGGTGGCGGGTGATGATGGACTGCCAGCCTCGTTCAAAGAATGGCCAGCCGGCCCAAAGAACCACCGGTGTCGCCAAAACCAGCTGGACCCAGTTCGAGGTCTGTGGCCCGAGCACCATGTGCAGGTTCGTCAGGTGCCCGCCCATTTCCAAAACAAGCACCGGCACAGACAGGATTAAACCGATCCAGAATCTGCGGGTCATGTCGGCCAGTTCGGGGCTTGGGCCCGTCGCGACCTCCGGTGTTTCCGGTTCCAGAGCCATGCCGCAGATTGGGCAGTTTCCCGGCCCTGGCTGACGAACTTGGGGATGCATCGGGCAGGTGTAAACGACACCCTCGACTTCATCGACGGACGTTGCAGTCTTTAGTGGAACCACGTTCGATGAGTGATCATGGCCATGTTCGTGTCGATGGTGGGCATGCCCACGATGTTCGCTCGTCATGTCAGCCTCCCGTTAAATTGCGCCGTCATAGGTGATGAACGACATCATACCCGTCGCCATATGGTAGAGGTGGTGGCAATGCAGCGGCCAGCGACCCTGGTTTATCGCATCGAAGGCGATGGTAACCTGGGTCATGGGCGGAAGGACCACAGTGTCGCGCACCGCGCCTGTCAGTTTCTTTCCGTTGATCTCGACGACCTGGAAATGGTGACCATGCAGGTGCATAGGGTGAGCCATCATCGACATGTTGTGCATCGATATCTGTACTCGCTGCCCCTTGGCGACACTCAGCGGCTCCGTCTCTCCGATACGCCAAGTGTACTTCGCCATGTCGCCAGTGAGCATCAAAGTGTATTGACGATCAGGAGGACGGACCGCCAGCGGCGTCAGGCTCAGGAACTGCTGCTCCAGTGCGAGGTCGAGGACGGGACCCTTTTCCGTGCCCAGGGCATCGATTTTGTCCACTTGGGCGTCGGCGGTGGCAAGGACGATGCCTGTTCGTTCCTTGGCTCCTTCGCGCAGGGCCAAAATGGGAAAAGTGCCCGGTCCGGCGGGCAGTTTCACTCTGATATCGACGCGCTGGCCCATGGAAACAGGGAAGCGACGTCCGACGATTGGGACGATATCTATTCCGTCGACTGCAATCAGCTCACCGTCGACGGAGCCTGTGTCGATGGTGAAGGCCGTCGCTGTGGCACCATTGATGATGCGCAATCGGACTCGGCCACCCTTCTCCACCTGAACAACCTCGGGATCATCAAGGGTCCGGTCGTTGGCGAGATAGGCGTCGTATTCGATGTCGTTGAGGTCCATGGTCTGCATGTCCATCGTCGGCATCGCCGTGGCTGCATCACCATCCATCGGCATCTGGTGACCGGCATGCTTGTTCGTCAGGATGGTCGACATGTCGCCATGGTCCATCAACATCCCCTGCGCAGACCCTTCAGACTGGAGGCCCGCCAGCAACTCTTCGGGCGATCTGAACGAAAAATCATGGAGGAGGACCACCACTTCCTGTTCGTCAGTTGCCCGATCTCCGGCGGTACGTACAATCAAAGGTGCCGCCAAAAGGCTCTGTTCCTGAAGGGTGTGGGCATGCATCCAGTGGGTGCCGCCGTTGCCAACGGGGAAATCGTACAGTCTGGTTTCTTTCGCGTTCAAAAGCGCCGCAGGATTGTCAGGAACTCCATCCATACTCCATGGAGGCGTTAGCCCATGCCAGTGGATCAAGGTTTCCTCTGCTGTTTCATTGAGGAGGCGGACATTGAACTGTGTTTCCGCGTCCAGGACGAGTCCTGCTCCGCCGTTGCGGTTCGTGAGCCCGAACACGGATGCAGGCTTACCGTTCACTTCAAGCACACGTTTTCCGATAATCAAGTCGGTCACGGGTGCGCTGGCTCGGGCGACGGCGGCACCCAGTGGAGAAATTGCCGCTGCGCCGATGGCCAGCGTTTTCAAAAAATGTCGACGATGCATGGTGTCTCTCTCGATCTCGGTCGGCATGCCGACCATGTTGTTGATGATTGTGCCGCGCGTGGGCACGAGGTCGTCAGGCAACAGATCGAGGGGGTTCAAACCCAGGTGAGGGGACATGCCCTGAAAGGCGCACCAGCCAATGTATTTGTGGGCGAGCGGAAAACGGCGCTCTTATCTCTGGGATTGAATCGGCAATCGTCGTAAGGCAGACCGGGCAAGGGGAGCTGCAGCAAGTCTTGTCATTGAGCGCATCATTTGACTTCGGCGCACGGTGGTGATCCTGCTCATGCACGACGGCTGAACTTTGTGCGCTATAACATGTGTGGGCGACGGCGTGCGAAACAGGCGCGCTTGAGAAGATTGCGGCGGCGATTAGCGCTACCACAACCCTCCAGAAGCCCGATCTCTTGTCACACCAGCTCATTGCTCAACTCGCCTTCGCCCACATTGAACGTTACTCGTTCAAGCCCTGCTGACATTGATCTCTGTCAACACAGCCGCTCGTACGGTCATCCTGCGCCTTCCAACAGTGGGAAGGTCAAGAGGTTTTTTGAATATTGCGCTTTCATCCCCGTCTGGCCGCAGGGCACTCCGAGGTGATTTACCACTGTTCGGTTATAATTGGGGCGATCCTGCATCTATGACGCAGTTCGGTCATAAGCCTCTGCCAGCTAGCAATGGACGTGAACTCTTGGACAAGGTTTCCCCAGCGATGATGAGGTAGCAAGTCCAGCGTTTTTTCAACGGAATGGCAACCGCTATCGCACCGGTTTATTCAATCCACGACATACCTGAGCGTTGGCGCAGAGGCTTAAATGGCAAAACACATCCCGAAAGTGAGCCACATGTCGCGATGTCTGGGGACTGTCGCTGTGCTTGTGCTCTGCGTCACGCTTGCTGAAGCCGCGGCCAACGTGGGCAGCGTTGTCGTCAATCGCCAGCGGGACATGAAGGAAATTGCGGTGGCGGCGAAAACCATTGCCGCGATGTTCAAGGCACCCGATACGTATTCGTCGGCTACCTTCGGAGAAGCGGCGAGCACGGTTAGCGAGCGGGCGGGTCAGCGATTGACCGATCATTTCGGCGTGATCGGAGCCGCAGAAGGGTCGAAAGTAACCGAGGCACTTACGACCGATTATGATCGATTTGAAAAACTGGCTGCCGATCTCAAGGCCTATGCAGAGGTATTGGCCAAGGCTGCTGACGAACACCCGAATGCCATGACGGACGATATGCGGATGAACGAGGGGGAGCTTATGGAAGGTGGCATTCTAGGTTCCCGGAAAAAGATCGATGCATCCGCGATGTCGGCGGAACATGCATTCCATATGATGTTGCAGACCTGCACGTCGTGCCACTCGAAATTCCGCGCGAAGTAGCGCGACTCCTTTGAGGAGCCGACAACCTTCATTCGGATGCCGGTCGTCAAATCGCGTGAACACCGAACTTGGCGTCGATTCCTGGAAGATCGTTGTCGGGGGCTTTGGCGATTTCGTCGATGATCGGACAGTCGGGCCGCTCGTCACCATGGCAATTGTGCGCCAGGTGCTTGAGTGTTCTGGACATCGCCTGGATAGCCGCAGCCTTCCTCTCAAGCTCGGCAACATGTTCAAGCGCGATGGCTTTGACATCCGCGCTACTGCGGGATTTATCGCGCCAGAGGGTGAGGAGGGTCTTCATCTGCTCAACTGAGAACCCCAGGTCCCGGGACCTGCGGATGAACTTCAGTGTGTGGATGTCGTTCTCGCTGTAGGTTCGATAGCTCGATTCCGTGCGGTGGGCAGGCGCGATGAGTTTGATCTGTTCGTAGTAGCGGATCATTTTGGACGAGACGCCGCTCGCCTTGGACGCTTCTCCGATGTTCATTTCTTGTCTCCCTATTGAGTAGGGCTGCCCATAGGACAGCCTATAATTACGGATTAACCGAGCGAAGGCGCAGCGCGTTGCCGACGACAAAGACGCTGGACATCGCCATAGCGGCAGCCGCGAAAATCGGCGACATCAGCGTGCCGTTGACCGGGTACAGCACTCCCGCAGCGACAGGGATCAAGCTGACGTTATAGGCGAAAGCCCAGAACAGGTTCTGCTTGATGTTCCGGATCGTTGCCTTGCTGAGAGCGATAGCTTTCGGCACGCCGTTCAGATCGCCAGACATCAGCACCACGTCCGCACTCTCGATTGCGATGTCGGTGCCAGTGCCGACCGCCAGGCCAACATCCGCCTCCGTAAGAGCAGGAGCATCGTTGATGCCGTCGCCGATAAAGGCAATCTTGCGGTTCCCGGTGCGCAAGCGCTTGACCGCATCTACCTTTCCTTCGGGCAGGACCTCGGCGACCACCTCGTCGATGCCGAGTTGGCGAGCGATGACGTTGGCGGTGCGCTTGTTGTCGCCGGTTATCATAGCGACCTGCAAGCACAAGGCATGCAGCGCCTTGATAGCAGCCGGTGTTGTGTCCTTGATGGGATCGGACACCGCAATGACCGCAGCCAACTTGCCGTCGATGGCGGCGTACAGGGGAGATTTCCCTTCATCGCCCAAAGTAGCAGCCTTGTCGCTCACGCCTGATAGATCGACACCCGCCTTCCGCAAAGCACGATCCGCGCCAACAAGGACCTTGCGATCATTCACCGTGCCTTCAATTCCGAACCCAGGGGTAGCCTGGAACGCAGATACGGTTTGTGAGCCGATACCTTCTTCCTTTGCCGCGGACACAATCGCTTCCGCAATCGGATGCTCAGACAGGGCTTCGAGACTGGCGATGAGCCCAAGAACCTCCTGCCGGGTGAACCCATCTTGAACGATCAGATCCGTCAATTCCGGTCGCCCCTTCGTCAGCGTACCAGTTTTATCGAGCGCGACGACATCGGCTTCACGAAGGCTCTGAAGCGCTTCGCCCTTCCTGAACAGAATTCCAAGCTCGGCAGCGCGCCCAGTGCCGACCATGATCGATGTCGGTGTCGCGAGGCCCATGGCACACGGGCAGGCGATGATCAGCACGGCGACGGCGTTCACCAATGCAAAGCTCAACGCAGGCGAGGGGCCGAGCACATACCATGCCGCAAAGGTGAGAACTGCCGCCAGAATGACGGCGGGGACGAACCATCCGGTCACTTTGTCGACCAGAGCTTGAATCGGAAGCTTCGATCCTTGTGCCGCTTCAACCATTTTGATGATCTGCGCCAGAAGGGTGTCCCCGCCGACCTTGGTCGCTTTAAAAGTGAAGGAGCCGGCCTTGTTGATGGTCCCTCCGACCACCCCAGTTTCGGTGGTCTTCTCGACCGGTACAGGTTCGCCTGTGATCATGGACTCGTCGACATAGGAACTCCCATCGACGACAACACCATCGACGGGCACTTTCTCACCAGGCCGGATGCGGATGACGTCACCGACGACAACATCAGTGATCTCGGTCTCCACGAATTCGCCGTCACGCGAAACGAAGGCTGTTTTTGCCTGCAGCCCGATCAACCGTTTAATTGCCTGGCTGGTTTGACCTTTGGCGCGGGCCTCCAGGAATCGACCCAGCAGGATCAGGGTAACGATGACCGCCGCAGCTTCGTAATAGACATTGGCCGTACCCGCTGGCAGCAGATTGGGAGAGAAGGTGGCCACAACGGAGTAGAGCCATGCCGCTGCTGTCCCCAGAACGACCAGCGAGTTCATGTCCGGGGTCCAACGGATTAGGTTCGGCACGCCCTTTTGGAAAAACCGCAGTCCGGGTCCAAACAGCACGAAACTCGCCAAGGCAAACTGCAGATACAGATTGTTCTGCATGCCAATGGTGTTCATGATCAACTCGTGAACGCCGGGAATGAAGTGGGACCCCATCTCCAGCAGAAACAATGGGAGGGTCAGGGCCACTGAGAAGATGAGAAGCGATTTCAGCTTTTTGATTTCTTCGCCACGACGATCTTCAGCGTCGTCGGTAACCGCAACTTGATGCAAGCGGCGGATTTCATACCCAGCCTTCTGAACCGCAGCCTCCAAGGCGACCATGTCGGCAGCACCTGCTGCGCGAACAGTCGCCCTCTCGGTAGCCAGGTTGACGGTGGCATCGACTACGCCGGGTACGGCTTTCAAGGCCCTCTCCACGCGCGCCACGCAGGACGCGCACGTCATTCCTTCGACACCGAATTCCTGGACGACAAGTTTGGGCTCATAACCAGCCCGTTCAATCGCTGATACGACCGCTTGGGTGTCTGCTGCGCCCGTAAACTGGACCGTCGCTCGTTCCGTGGCCAGGTTCACGTTCGCCGATGCGACGCCCGGCACTGCAGCAATAGCCTTTTCAACGCGCAGAACGCAGGATGCGCATGTCATTCCCTCGATGCCAAAATCGGTGGCGATGGGTAGCGGAGAGGCTGGGGTGATCTTAGAAATCGCAGTCATCGAAGGAATCCTTTTCCTAACTGCATAGATAGGTAAGGCTTCCAAAGATGGTAAGGTCAAGCGTTTCTTTGGGGAAATCGGTCCCTTGGGAAAATGGGGCCGCTCCCGACCCGTTTGGACCGGTTCTGGATCAACCAACTTCCTTGGACGTGATCGACATACTGTTCTCGCAATGTCCGGCGATCATTTGTCGGCTCGACTAGGCGTCTCGTGGTGAACTGAACGTTCCGTCACTAGCTCGAGGTTGGTTTCGTGCTGACGAGAGGGAGCGGAGTCCGCTCCTGAAGCAGAGGTCATCGTGTTCATCCTCAACGCTGCACGGCAAGACAGCGCCTTCATGGGTGTGTAGCGAAACCTTAGCTTGTATTTTCCCTATCGGAAGGAGCGGTAATTTTTCCACAGTATTAAGCTAAATTTTTCATTAAATTTTAGCGAGGCGACATATGTGGCTTTTTGTGCCTATCGGCGCAGAAATTGAGAGCGGATTGAAGGGCTGAAACTACTCGCCGGTCTGCTTTACCGAGCATCTGACCACCAGAGCAGAACTCAGCTTGTAAATCAGGGCTACTGTAAAGGAGCACCGAGGCAGCAATTACAAAGTAGCGAGTGCATGCATACCGACCAACGTAGCGATCATACACGCTGCGATGAATCCTAGCACCGCCAGACACCGATTTGCCTTGCGGACAATGTTCGGCCGGGCCCGGCGTTTTGGACGCGGACGATGGGGCGGAATCAACTGGCCACCTTGCCGAAATTTTTTCTTACCGCCGGTCGTGGCAACGCCCTCGCGCCAGAATGAAGACGAGCTGCGGGGTTGGCGCAGCTCGTCCAATCGATCACTTCGAGAGTGACGGCGTGTAACCCGCGTCAGTGATCGATGCGCTGATCACCTCCGTCGCAACACTGGTTTCTATCGTCACTGTCCTGGTGCCAAGATCGATTTTGGCGATGGCGTCGGGATCGACTGCCTTTATCGCCTTGTCGACTGAGCCCACACAGTGGCCGCACGTCATATCGGGAACATCGAACTTAATCATGGGAGGTCTCCAATTGCTTTGACTGACCGAATGTGGGGCTTCCAACAATGGGAAGGTCAAGGGGGGCTGGAAAATTTCCGCGTTAGTCCGTCGCGCCTGTTCGTGTAATAGCCTACTTCACAGCGAACGTTCCCTGTGACAGAGTCGGCATATGGTTGTCATCGCGGCGCTCCGGCGCGTCCTTTTGCTGTTTGCTGTACTGGGGTTGCTGTTCGCCCCGGCCACTATCGGCATGGCGATGGCCGCGATGAATCCCGATGCTGGCGCGCAGATGGAGATGGATGGCGACGCGGATATGCCGTGCTGCCCAGACGAGCAACCGATCAAGAAGTTCGATTGCGGCAAACCATGCCCGCTGGCTTTGATATGCTCGACCAGTCTCGTCGTGAATTTCGGCTCCAATGCCGACTGGAAGGTTCTCGTCACCATGCGGAACCTGACGTTCTCGCTCCCCAGCGATAACGACCTCCTATCAACCTTCGCTGAACCACCCACTCGCCCGCCAAGGGCGTAATCTCACAGGCTTCCGTATGAGCAGGTTGCGATCTGCCTGAATGTGAACGCATGAGCGACGCTTGCTGCGTCCTCCGGTGAGATATCAATGAAAAACATCCCACAAACTATGCGGCTGCTGACAGCTGTTCTTTTCGTGCCGCTTCTTCCTTACACCGTCTCGGCTGGCTCGGCGAACTATGAGTTCCATCTGGCTGAGACGTCAGTGGCCCAGGGTCCTGAGGCGGTGGTCACCGTTCTCATCAAAGATAAACGGTCCGGCAAACCCGTGTCAGATGCCGTAATCTTCGCCACCCGCCTTGACATGGCCCCTGAGGGGATGGAGGCCATGACCACGACATTGGACCCGCTTCCCTCCGAAGAAGCTGGCGTCTATCGCTTCAAGGCCAACCTCTCCATGGAAGGAGGATGGCGATTTAAACTGGCCCTAAAGGTCCAAGGTGAATCAGAGACGGTCCAAGGCGAGCTGGTTCTGCAGGCAAAGCCATGAGAGTCGGCAGGATTCTTCTCGCTTCGGCCGTGTTGATCGCCGTCGGGGCAGGGACCTATGCGGCTGGCATCAACGGCATCGGTCGAGAGCACGTCGAACGTTTTGTTTCGTCAAGCGTAGGGTCTCCGCCTGCAAGAAAACAGGCAACGGGCAAAGTGATCTATTTCCGGCATCCAGATGGGCTGCCGGAATATTCCGCCGTTCCGAGGCAAACACCAGACGGCCGGTCATTTCTTGAGGTGCGTCAAAGCGAGGACGTCAGCTTCGACGCGGTCCAACAGGAAAATGAAAATGCGATAGAGGCGACCGAGCGCAAGGTCCTATACTACCGCAATCCCATGGGCCTCGCTGACACATCGCCGGTTCCAAAGAAGGACTCCATGGGGATGGATTACCTTCCGGTCTACGAGGGCGAGCAGCTTAAAGATGGCGAGCTACGAGTGCCTCTGGGCAAGCTGCAGAAAACCGGCGTCAGAACAGCCACGGTCGAACGGCAGAAAATCTCGCGTCGCGTGAGGGTTCCGGGCACAGTGCAGTTCGATGAGCGACGCGTCCAGTTCGTCTCAATGCGGACAGATGCATTCATAGACAACGTTGCGAACGTCACAACCGGTGACCGGATAAAGGCCGCTGACCACCTCTTCTCGTTCTACTCCGGCGATATCGCCCGGGCAGCTGCGGAGTATGCGGCATCCGTCCGAGCAGGTATCGGAGGTAAGGGCATCGATGGGGTGAGGCAACAGCTTCGCAACCTGGGGCTTCAGGACAGAACCATCGACATTATCGCCAAGGAAGGCGTCGTGCCTCGCTCCTTAGAGTATTACGCCCCTACCGATGGCGTCATTCTCGAACGACCAGCGCTCCCAGGCATGATGGCCGAAGCTGGTGATGCTCTATTCCGGATCGTCGACAACTCGGTGGTCTGGGTTATTGCCGATGTGCCGGAGTCTGACCTTGCTACCATCAAGGTCGGTCAACCCGTTTCGGTCAGATTCCCGAACTTCGCGGGCAAGGTCGTCCAAAGCACAGTCGCTCTTGTCTACCCGGACCTGCAAACACGGACCAGAACAGCAAAAGTTCGGATAGAGATTGCGAACCCTCAGGGCACGCTACTGGCAAACATGTTTGCCGAGGTAGAGGTGGAAACCGGTGCAGATGCACCGGTCGTCGCGATCCCAGGATCTGCGGTCGTTGATACCGGAAGTCGCCGGTTGGTGTTCGTAGATAAAGGGGAGGGACGGTTCGAAACGCGCGACGTGAAAATCGGTGCGCGCGGGAATGATACCGTCGAAATTACGGAAGGGGTTGACGTCGGAGACCGTGTCGTCACGGCAGCAAATTTCCTTTTGGACGCCGAAAGTAACCTGACGTCGGCTCTCAACTCTCTCGCAGCCACGGAAGGCAAGCCATGATCGCAAACCTGATCGCCTGGTCCGCTCGCAATCTCGTGCTGATTTTCGTTGGTGCGGGTCTCGCTGTTGCGGCAGGCGTCTACTCCCTCAGGACACTTCCCCTGGACGCGATACCCGATCTGTCGGATGTTCAGGTCATCGTCTACACCGATTACCCGGGGCAAGCGCCACAGGTCGTCGAAGATCAGGTCACCTATCCGCTGACGACGTCGATGTTGAGCGTACCGCGCTCCAAGGTCGTGAGAGGCTTCTCCTTCTTTGGCGTTTCGTTTGTCTACGTCATTTTCGAGGATGGCACCGATCCTTATTGGGCGCGCAGCCGAGTCCTGGAATACCTGAACGCTGCCGCCAGCCGTCTTCCTGGCAACGTCGCGCCGAGCCTTGGTCCCGACGCGACCGGTGTGGGCTGGGTTTATCAGTATGCGTTAATTGCCAAGGAGCTGTCGCTCGCCGAGCTTCGCTCCCTGCAGGACTGGGTGGTCAAGTTCGGGTTGGCCAAAGCCGATGGCGTTTCCGAGGTGGCCAGTGTCGGTGGCTTCGTGAAGCAGTATTCGGTCGTCATTGATCCAATTCGTCTTCGGGCACAAGGAATTACGCTCAAGCAGGTGACCGACGCTATTCGCGCCAGTAATCGCGATGTGGGTGGCCGGACGGTCGAACTGTCCGAATTCGAGTTTATGGTGCGAGGAAAAGGCTACCTGCAGGGCGGCTCTGACATCGAGAACATCGTTCTGGCGACTGAGATGGGTGCGCCACTTCGTCTAAGGGACGTTGCTCGCGTTGAAATTGTTCCGGACGAGCGGCGTGGCATTGCGGAGCTGAACGGGGAGGGCGAAGTTGCAAGCGGTATCGTTCTTCAGCGCTTCGGTTCGAATGCGTTGTCTGTGATCGAGGGCGTTAAGGAGAACCTCGCCGACATCAAGAAGAGTCTGCCGGAAGGCACTGACATCGTGCCCGTTTATGACCGGTCGCAACTGATTGAAGCCGCCATCGAGACGTTGAAAGTTACGTTGATCGAGGAATCGATAGTGGTCGCGCTGGTGACGATTGCCTTCCTGCTCCACGTGCGAAGTGCATTGGTCGCGATCATCATGCTGCCGGTCGGGATTCTCATGGCCTTTGTCGCCATGCGGGCGTTGGGCATTGGCGCAAACATCATGAGCCTGGGCGGTATCGCGATTGCCATCGGTGCCATGATCGATGCCGCCATCGTCATGATCGAAAACGCGCACAAGCATCTTGAACGTGCACCGCCTGACAGGAAGAGGACTGAGGTCCTGATCGCGGCGGCGAGCGAAGTCGGTCCGGCTCTATTCTTCAGCCTCCTCATCATCACGGTATCCTTCCTGCCGATCTTCACCCTGGAATCCCAGGAGGGCCGCCTCTTCGGTCCCTTGGCGTTCACGAAGACCTTCGCTATGGCAGCCGCAGCGCTGCTGTCGGTCACGCTCGTTCCGGCCCTGATGGTTGTTTTCGTCCGAGGAAAGATTGTTTCCGAACACCGAAATCCGCTAAACCGGTGCCTGATCTGGGTCTATCGCCCGATCATCACGGGAGTATTGAGGGCCAAGGTGGTCACCATTCTGTTGGCCGTCGTCGCATTGGCAGTCACGATCTGGCCTGCGCGCCAAATCGGAACCGAGTTCATGCCGAGCCTGAACGAGGGCACGCTGATGTACATGCCGACGACACTGCCCGGTCTGTCCGTCACCAAGGCAGCTGAACTGATGCAGACCCAGGACAGGATCATCAAGTCCTTTCCAGAAGTGGAAACCGTGTTCGGAAAGGCGGGGCGGGCACTGACCGCGACCGATCCGGCCCCGACCGAAATGTTCGAGACGATCATTGCGCTCAAGCCGAAATCGGGGTGGCGGCCTGGTGTGACTATAGACAGCCTTAAGCAGGAGATGGACGCGGCGCTCCAGTTCCCCGGCGTCTCCAATGCCTGGACCATGCCGATCCGGGCGCGTATCGACATGCTCTCGACGGGCATACGCACGCCTGTCGGGGTGAAAGTGTTCGGAACCGATCTCAAGGAAATGGAGCGTATCGCGCGCGACATTGAGACCGTCCTGAAGGCAGTTCCCGGAACATCGAGCGCATATGCGGAACGTGTAATCGGGGGATACTACCTCGACATCATTCCGGATCGCATAGCCCTCGGAAGATACGGGTTGACCGTGGGCGACGTTCAGGAGGTCATCGGCATTGCCCTTGGGGCCGAGGTCGTGACATCCACGGTCGAGGGGCGCGAGCGATATGGTGTGGCCGTCCGCTATCCACGGGCGTTCAGGAGCGATCCTCAAGCAATCGCGCGCGACGTTCAGGTCGATGTCCCCACTGGTGGGTCAGTCCCTCTTGGGCAGGTCGCAGAGGTGCGTCTGAGCCGTGGGGCAACAAGCATCAGGACGGAGAACGGTCAGCTCGCCGTTTACGTATTTGTCGACATCGCCGGGCGGGACCTTGGCGGCTACGTGCAAGAGGCACGAGAGGCGGTGGAAAAAAGCGTCGAGATGCCACCCGGTTATTCCGTCGCCTGGAGCGGCCAGTTCGAATATCTTGAACGGGCAAAGGATAGGCTTTCCATCGTCGTTCCGCTCACGCTCGCTCTAATTTTCCTTCTTCTCTACCTCAACTTCAGAGCGCTGACCGAAACGCTGATTGTCATGCTCTCGCTACCGTTCGCGCTCGTCGGGGGTATCTGGCTGATGTGGTGGCTCGGCTTCAATGCTTCCGTTGCGGTCGCCGTTGGGTTCATCGCTCTGGCTGGCGTTGCTGCAGAAACCGGGGTGATCATGCTGATCTACCTCGACCATGCTCTTCGTGAGAAACAGGAGGCCTGTCAGGTGCAGCGGCGTGCCTTGACCAAAGCGGATTTGCGGGACGCCATCATGGTCGGTGCGGTTGAGCGAGTGCGACCCAAGATGATGACCGTCGTCGCCATCATGGCTGGTCTGATCCCGATCCTTTGGAGCACCGGGGCTGGCTCAGAAATCATGCAACGCATCGCCGTTCCGATGATCGGCGGGATGGTGTCGTCGACCATCCTGACGCTGGTGGTCATTCCTGCCGTCTATGCGCTCGTGAAGGGATGGCAACTGCCTGCCTCGCCCGTCGAGCAAATCGAACAATCCAATCAAAATCTAGCCGAAGGAGTTCTCACATGAACAGGAGACAATTCGTCTGCACGGCAATGGCATCTGTAGTCGTTGCCAGCGCTCGCCCAGTAGGGGCGTCACAAACACGAATGACGGTATACAAGGACCCGAGCTGTGGCTGCTGTGGTGCCTGGGCGACCGCGATGGGCAATGCCGGTTTCCAAGTCGATCTGCGTGAGGTTGATGATCTCGACTCGATTAAAAGGAAGTACCGCGTACCCCAGACTGCAGAGGGTTGCCACACAGCTGTCCTCGGGCCGTATTTTATCGAAGGACATGTACCCCTCGATGCCGTTAAAAGGCTGCGGAACGAGGTTCCCGACATCCTTGGCATTGCAGTTCCAGCTATGCCGCTCGGCTCCCTTGGGATGGGTGATGATCCCTCAGTTGCCTCCTACGACGTTTTGAGCGTGAGCCGGAGTGGAGAAACCGCTGTCTACATGAGCGTTCGGCCGAAGAAAGTTTGACCTCGTTCATGGTCTCCAAAAGATGCTCGTCCCTTGCCGTGGGCGCTCGGCCCACGGTACTTCCGGCATAGCTTTTTGTGGGGACTGGGCATGGACAACACCGTTATCGTCGCAATCGCAATCGGTGTCGTCTCCGTCATTTACTCGGCAGCCGGTCAGGCCGGTGGAACTGCGTTCCTGGCGGTCATGGGACTGGCCGCATTTCCTTCTCTGGAAATGCGGCCGACAGCGCTCTTTCTAAATATTGTCGCGGCAGGATACGGGGTCAGAACAAGAGCTGCTCGAAATCGTACGCTAAGACCGAACGGAGCGGGAACGTCATGCAGCGCGGAGGATTCTTCCAGGAAGTCGCAATGGCCTGAAGCCTTCGGGCATCTGCTGCTCGGTGTCCCAGGAATAGAT
>QFCS01001083.1_pt1 | contig 41667 bp, 29 predicted proteins | sample 3576561 | NCBI WGS metagenome assembly QFCS01 | reverse complement strand
TCTGGCGTGCGCCAGGACGAGCGTCGGTGAATCACTTCAGCCTTGTAGAGTCCATTGATGGTCTCCGCCAGCGCGTTGTCGTAGCTGTCACCAACGCTGCCGACGGAGGGCTCCAGCCCTGCATCGGCCAGGCGCTCGGTGTAGCGAATTGACACATATTGGGCGGGTTCAAGTGGTCGTCGCAACATCTTCGGACAGGAGGTGTTGAATGGGACGAGAGCGGAGTTGGGGTGCCACTCAGACTGGGCGGCCACCGATGCCATCCCCGGGGCGGCCCGGCATCAATCAGCGAGAGGCCAAAGTGGATTTCTGGCACCGCATCGCGGAAGGTTTAGCGAGCGAGGACGCCGCCTTAGTCGCGGGTGTTTCCCAGCCTCTGGGAACGCGCTGGTTTCGCGACGCAGGAGGCATGCCGCCGATCAAACTGACCCCGCATTCGGGACGCTACTTGTCCTTTGTCGAGCGAGAAGAGATCGCTCTTCTGACGGCACAGGAAGTCGGTGTGCGCGAGATTGCCGATCGACTTGGTCGATCACCCTCTACGATTTCACGCGAGCTTCGGCGCAACGCAGCCACTCGCAGCGGGAAACTGGAGTACCGGGCTACCGTAGCGCAATGGAAGGCCGAGCGAGCAGCCGAGCGCCCCAAGGCGGCAAAGCTCGCAGAAAACGAGCGGCTCCGAGACTACGTGCAGGCCAGGCTCAGTGGTGCAGTCACTGACGCGAGCGGCAAGCAGATATCGGGGCCAGCTGTTCCCTGGAAAGGACGACGGCATGGCCGCCGAGCAGACCGACGCTGGGGTTTATGCTGGAGCCCGGAGCAGATAAGCAGGCGATTGCAGATCGATTTTCCGCACGATGAGTCCATGCGAATTTCCCATGAGGCGATATACCAGGCCCTGTATGTCCAGGGACGCGGAGCGCTGCGGCGCGAACTGAGCGCGTGCCTGCGCACGGGCCGAGCTCTGCGCGTGCCACGGGCCAGGGCACAGCAGCGGGGAAAGTCGTTCCTCACTCCAGAGGTGATGATCAGTGAGCGGCCGGCCGAGATCGCAGATCGAGCGGTTCCGGGCCACTGGGAGGGCGACCTCATCCTTGGCTTGAATAGCTCGGCGATCGGCACATTGGTGGAGCGCACCACGCGTTTCACGATGCTTCTGCATTTGCCGTCAATGGCGGATCACGGTCTCGGCGTACGCATAAAGAACGGCCCGGCATTGGCCGGTCACGGTGCTGAAGCTGTCCGCGACGCTATCGCCGTGAAAATCACCAAGCTTCCTAAGCATCTGCGGAAATCACTTACCTGGGATCAGGGAGCGGAGATGGCGCAGCACGCTCAGCTGAGCATCAATACTGGCCTTGAGGTTTACTTCTGCGATCCACGAAGTCCTTGGCAGCGTGGCACCAACGAAAACACAAATGGGCTGCTTCGGCAGTACTTTCCCAAAGGAACCGATATTGGACGATATCGGGAACAGGAACTCGATGCCGTTGCACTAGCTCTCAATGGCAGGCCCCGCAAGACGCTCGACTGGAAGACTCCGGCTGAAGCGCTCAACGAATTGCTATCTTCGGCACAACGGAAACGCGTTGCGACGACACCTTGAACCCGGGCTGCACGCCGCGATCGCTGTGATGGACGAGCCGGCCAGTGTCGAACGGCCTTCTCGCGTGTAGCGCCTGTTCAAGCGCGTCGAGTACGAAGTCGGTCCGTGCCGACGACGAGGCTTTCCAGCCAACGATGCGTCGCGCATACACGTCGATGACGAAAGCAACGAAGACGAAGCCCTGCCACGTCGAGACGTAGGTGAAGTCGGATACCCAGAGCGCATTCGGGCGATCCGCCTTGAATTGCCGCTGGACGTGATCCAGCGGGCACGGCGCCGACGGATTGCTCACTGTCGTCCGTACGCCCTTGCCACGAATCACGCCGCGCAGGCCCAGACGCTTCATCAGCCGCTCAACCGAGCAACGCGCCACATCAAAACCTTCTCGCCGCAGCTGCCGCCAGACTTTGCGCACGCCGTAGACCCGAAAGTTTTCATTCCAGACCCGCTCCACTTCCGGCAGCAGCGTCGCATCCCGCTGGCTGCGGGCCGAGCATCGCTGCGGATCGCGCTGCCGCTGCTTGTGGGCCTGATACGTCGATGGGGCGATTGCAGCACCCTGCAGATCGGCTCGATCCCATGCTTTGCGCGGTGATCGTCAATGAACGCGATCATCGTTTCAACAGGCGGTCGAGCTCCGCCTGAGCAAAATAAGCGGACGCCTTGCGCAGAATCTCATTGGCCTGCCGCAGTTCGCGGTTCTCGCGCTCCAGTGCCTTGATGCGTTCCAGCTCGGCTTTCGTCGGACCAGGTCGCACCCCTGCGTCTTGCTCCTTCTGCCGAACCCAGCGCCGCAGCGTCTCCGGCGTGCAACCGATCTTGGCCGCAACCGATGCGATCGCCGCCCACTGCGACTCATGCTCGGTTTGATGCTCCAGCACCAGCCGAACCGCTCGCTCCTGCATCTCTGGTGAATACTTCGATACTCTTGCCATGGCTCCATTGTCTCAAGTTATGGAGCCTCCGAGATTCCCGGGGCGGTTCATTTGCATGAGGTGAGTGTGTTGCAGCGGCATGAGAATCAGATGAAGGAAATTTCATCTGCAGCCCTGCGCAGGCGCCAATATTGAGTTCTGTAGACAATCGATACAAACCGACATCGCAATCACGAAAAGCCGAGTTAGAATGGCTTCGCGTCGAGGAACTCCCCCAGTCCTCACGCGAGCAGCACAGGACATCCCCCCTATGTGTTCCTGTCTGCGCAGGGCACCTGACTTTCTCCCTAATGTCAGTGTCCGCGCCGCGGCGACCGCCCCCACGGTCCCGCGGCTTTTTATTGCGTGACGTTCAGTCGGGGCGCGCCCACGCTGCATCAAAAAAAGAATGCCGCAGCGATGATGCCTGCGGCGAAGTACAGGGTTTCGTTGCCTTCGCCAGCGGGATTCGAGCGCTGGCGATGACTCAAAGACTCGCGCCGATCGTCAGGCGTACGGCACGCGGCTCGACCGGATGGAAGTGATAATCCGCCACGCCTTCCGCTGGTTCTCCGGGCAGGCGCGATTCGTAGTAGTAGGTGATGTCGTTGTCGTCGCTGTCGAACACGTTGAGTATCGCGAGCGAGACCAGGTAGCGCTTCAGGAAGCGATAGCTGCCTTGTGCGTTGACCACCGTGGTGGGCTTGGAACGCGCGCTGTTGTCTTCGATCAGGGCGGCCTCGCCGAGACGGCGCAAGCGCAGACCGGCGCTCCAGCCCTGCGTTTCGGGCACTGTGACGCCGACCGAGATCACATCTTCGATCGAGTTCGGAATGCGGTCGCCGTCTGCGGCGCGGACCTCGGCGGGAACATCGAGCCGGCCGTGCGAGTACGCGTAGTCGGCGTCGATCGCGAGCCAGGGCAGCGGCTCGTAATACGCGGAGAGTTCGACGCCCCGACGCGTGCTCGGCGGCCCGGCCTCGCTGTTGCCGGCGTCACCGATGTAAACCAGTTCCGAATCCGACTTGAGCTGCCAGAGCGTAGCGGTGAGCTTGGTGTGCGGAATCATGGCGCTGGTCAGGCCCATTTCGGCTCCGCGCACGCGCACCAGCGGAGTGACGCGGTCTGCGGGTGTCTGATGGGTCGGGTCGGTGGGATCGAGCCGGATGGTGGTTCCGCGTGCGTCGTTGCTGTGAAAGCCTTCGCCGTAGTTGAGATAGAACTCGGTGCGCTCGAACGGGCCGAAGATCATCGCGGCCTTGGGTGCGACCAGATGATCGTCGGCCTTGCCGGAGTTGGCGGCCAGATCGCTGTCGACGTCGAAGTCGTAGAAATCCGCTCGTGCGCCAAGCTCGGTCCGATACCAGTTGGTCCACTGCTGGCGGCTGCTCAAGTACCAGCCGAGGCTCGCTTCCTTGACCTTGTCCTGGCGGACGGTTTCGGTGCGCTCGCGACGCTGCGTCAGATACAGGCCGACCGGAGAAATCCGGTCATAGCGGCTTTGCAGGCCGGTTTCGATGTCGATCGGAATCCACGTCGGCAGCTGCCAGTAACGCAGCAGGCTGGCGCCGAACACCTTGCGATCGTCGTATTGCTCGAGCTGATCGTCCGGCAATGCATCGGTGTCGTTTGGGTTGGTGAAGTAGTACGTGAAATCGGAGTACAGCTGCATCTTGTAGCTCAGCGCGTAGGCGGCGGCTTTCCAGTGGCCGAGCGCGGCGGGCTTGCGCAGCTCGGCGTTGAGGCTGAAGCGGCGCACGTCGCCGCCGTCGGTCGGATCGATGAAGCCGAGTTGGTCGATCTGCCCGCTTTGCACCGCACGCAGCGGAATCTGGTCGGGGGCGAAGTAATCGATGGCGTAGGCCTGGAAGCCGATCGTGTAGCCGTCCTCGTCGGTCCCGCGGTTGTAACGGGCAATGCCCTTGTAGATCTCGGCGTCCTGCTTGAGGTCGTAGGCGCCGTCGTAACGCGTGGCTTCGCCGCCGAGCAGCAACGTGCCGCCGGCGAGCTTGGGCGAAGCTGCGACCAGTGCGCTGCGATAGCCGTATTCGCCGATCGTCAGGCGCGCCATCGGCGCCGGCAGCTCGTCGACATAGCGCAGCCGGGCCGAGCCGGCGGCGCCGAAATCGCCGACGTCGGCGTAGTAGGGGCCCTTGCGGTATTCGAGCGAGCCGATCAACTCCGGGATCATGAAATTGATGTCCGCATAGCCCTGACCGTGGCCGTGCGTACGCATGTTGACCGGCAGGCCGTCGACCTCCGAATAGAAGTCGGTGCCATGGTCGAGATTGAAGCCGCGCAGGAAATACTGGTTGGCTTTGCCCTCGCCACTGTGTTGGGTGACGATGAGCCCCGGCACGAATTCGAGCAGCTCGCCGGCCCGCGAGATCGGGCGCTCGGCGAGCTGGTCGGCGGTGACGTAGCCTTCGGTGGATGAGCTCGCCGAATCTTCGAGCGTGGCTTCGCCGGTGACCTGCATCGCCGGTAGCTCGACCACGGGAACCCCACCTGCCCATGCGGCGCCGCTGCAGAACAACGAGGCCAGCGTGAAGCTTGCGACGAGCCGCTGCTGCATGGTGTTTTTCATTGCGGTTCGGGTGTATGAAGAATGATGCCTTCTTCATATTGAATTTGTGTGTCAGCTCCGTACAAATGAAACATCGGATGGCGGACATAACCGGGCGTTATCGGTCGCCGCGCGAGCGACCGCTGCAGGTCGGCTCGGGCTCGTGTCTAATTCCCTCCTGTGGTCATCTTCAACTCCGGTCGACGGAAGGCTTTGCATGCAGCGCTACACGATCTCGCTCGAGGACTCTCTGGCCGAGAAGTTTGATGAATGGATTCGCAAGCATCGTTACGAGAATCGCTCCGAGGCGGTTCGCGATTTGCTGCGCAACCGCCTCGGTGAGGAAGCGCTGGGCGAGACGATCGCTTCGGGCGAATGCGTGGCCTGCGTGTCGTACACCTACGATCACCACCAGCGCGAGCTCGGTCGCCGGCTCACCGAAGATCAGCATGCGCACTACGATCTCGCGGTCTCGACGCTGCACGTGCATCTCGATGCGGATCAGTGCCTGGAAGTCACGCTGCTGCGGGGTGAAGTCGGCCGCGTGCGCGAACAGGCCGAAGGCATGATCGCCGAACGTGGCGTTCAGCACGGCAAGGTGAATCTGGTTCCGGTGAGCGCGAGCAAGGGCCACCACCATCACGGCCATTCCCATCACCACCACGATGGCGATCACGTCAACGTGCGCCTGCCCGCCAGAAAGGCGCCGCGCTGACGGCGCCGTAAGCTTGGACGCTGCCAGCTGACATCGTCGTAAGCCACATGCGGCGCAGGGGCGTTCTGCCGTTCGCCTCCGCTCCGTAAAGGTACGCAGAAAACGCTCGATTACCTGCCTGGTTTGCTTATTGCTGTGGTAATCGAGTGCGCAAGAAAATCTTTTTCCGATCCGCCTGTTATCCGCGCCTGGAGCTTACGGGGCGGGGCGGTGTCGCAAGCCCCGACGAGCTCGCCACATCCTGCATAACCTCCAGTTATGCGGACTCTGGATCAATTCATTAGCTCCTGTAGTTTCCGCTTCATATCTTTACGATGAATCCAATCTTGAAGATAGCCGACCAGTGGCTGCTTTCGATCGCTTCTCCCTGTGCATGCAAAAGCCCCTGGCCTCGTCATGCCCCTGCATTCGCTTCGTAACGACACTCAACACCGATGAGCGCAACTTCCATTGAAACCGTATCGAGCGCTTCCGTCGGAGCGCAGTGGGCCTCCCAGCTGTCGACCGAGATCGGCAAGGCCGTTCTCGGTCAGTTGCACATCATCGAGCGCCTGCAGATCGCATTGCTGACCGGCGGTCATGTGCTGCTCGAGGGCATGCCGGGTCTGGCCAAGACGCTGCTTGTGAAGTCGCTCGCCGATTCGCTCGGCGTGAACTTCGAGCGCATCCAGTTCACGCCCGATCTTCTTCCGAGCGACATCGTCGGCACGATGGTGTATTCGCCGGGCGACGGTAAGTTCTCACCGCATCTCGGCCCGATCTTCGCGAACCTCGTGCTCGCGGACGAGATCAACCGCGCGCCGGCCAAGGTGCAGAGCGCGCTGCTCGAAGCGATGCAGGAGCGCCAGGTGACGCTCGGCGGCTCGACGTATGCGCTGCCCAAGCCCTTCCTGGTGATGGCGACGCAGAACCCGGTCGAGCAGGAGGGCACCTATCCCTTGCCCGAAGCGCAGCTCGATCGCTTCCTGTTCAAGCTGCTGCTCGACTACCCGAGCGTCGAAGAAGAAATCGAGATGGTGCGTCGCTGGGGCTACGTGACGAGCAAGCCCGAGCTGTTCGCGGTGTCGAGCGGTGAAGAGCTGCTGAGTCTGCGCGGACAGGTCGATGCCGTGCACATGGCCGAATCGGTCCAGGCCTACGTGGTCACGCTGGTGCGAGCGACGCGCGACATCGCGGCCGGCAAGGGCGCCACGCCCGGCGCGCTGCGCACGCTGACCTATGGCGCTTCGCCGCGCGCCTGCCTGGGCTTGTTCCAGGCGAGCAAGGCGCTGGCCTGGCTCCACGGCTCGGATTTCGTCACGCCGGCGATGGTGCAGGCGGTGTTCGCGGATGTCATGCGTCATCGCATCGGCCTGACGTATGAGGCCGAAGCCAGCGGTTTGAGCGCCGACGCGGTACTGGCCGAGATTCTCAAGAAGACCGCGGTTCCCGAGACGGCCAAGGCTGCGGCCTGAGCCGGTGATCAGCTCCGTGATCGGTTCCGTGCCCCATTCGACCGTGTCCGCGACGGCTCCCGCCTCGCTGCCGAGCGCGTCTCCGGCGGTGTTGCGGCGGCTCGAATGGCGCGTTCGTCACGCGGTCAACACGAGCCTGACGGGCGATTATCGCTCGTCGTTCCGCGGCCGTGGAATGGAGTTCGACCAGGTCGTCAAATATCAGTGGGGCGACGATCTTCGCGACATCGACTGGAACGTCACTGCGCGTCTCGGCGAGCCGTATCGCAAGAAGTTCGTCGAAGAGCGCGAGCTCGCGCTGATCTTCCTGTTCGAAGATTCGCCCGCGTTGCAGTTCGGCTCCGCGGGCCGCACGCGACGCGATACGCTGCTCGAGATGGCCGCGCTGCTGATGCTGGTGGGTTCGATCAATCGCGATCGCGTTGGGTTGCTGTACAGCTCGCCGGTCACTTCCTGGTATCAGAAGCCGCTGCCGGGACACAAAGGCGTGATGCGCACGGCATCGCGCCTGCTGAGCCAGGAGCCGCCTCCGCTCGATGGTCCGTCGGAGTGCAAGCTGCCCTGGCAGTTCCTGCGCACGATCGCGCCCAAGGGCAGCATCCTGCTGTGGTTCGGACCGTTCACCGCCACCGATGAGCAGCCCACAGGCTGGAAGGGCCTGCAGCAGCGCTATCAGACCGTCGGCGTGCGCGCCGACGATCCCTGGGACCGCAAGCTGCCCGAACGCGCCAACTTCACCGCCTACGATCCGTTGCAGGGTCGGCTGGTGTCGATCAACACCTCGTCGCCGGCCGAGCAGGCAGCGCATGCGCGTTGGCGCGACCGGCGCGACGCCTACTTCGACGATCTGTTCCCGCAGCTCGATGATCGTCTGCAGGTCGACAACTCCGACGATTCGCTCGACACGCTGGTCCGCTACTTCCATCGCCATTCGCATCACGGCATCCGAGCCTGAGATTTCGCCAACGCCATGACAGGCTGGACTTTCCACGATCCGCTTTGGCTGTGCCTGCTCGCGCTGCTGCCGCTGACGGCCTTGTTGCGCCGCCGTCGCAGCGTCACCGCGCTCGTCGTTCCGAGTGCGGCTGAGTGGCATGCGCCCGGCACCACGCCGACCGCAGCCTGGCCGGTGCTCTGCGTCTATGCGGGGCTGGCGCTGCTGATCGTCGCCATGGCGCGGCCGCAGTTTCTCGAGCCGATGAAGGATCACAGGAAGAGCGGCTACGACTTCATCATCGCCATCGACCTGTCCACCAGCATGTACGCCGAAGATTTCCAGCGCGGCGACGTGTTCATCAATCGCCTGCAGGCGATCAAGCCGATCATCTCGGCTTTCATCAACGAACGTCCGGACGACCGCGTGGGCATCGTCACGTTCGCGGGTCGCGCTTACACCTTCGCACCGCTGACCTTCGATCACGAATGGCTGCGCAAGCAGACCTCGCGGCTGTCGATCGGCCTGATCGAAGACGGCACCGCCATCGGCGACGCGATCGGCGTTTCGCTCAAGCGTCTGGCCGAAGGCTGGAAGGAAAACGAACAGCCGCGAGAAGGCGCTTTCATCGTGTTGCTGACCGATGGATCGAGCAACAAGGGGTCGCTCGATCCGCGTCAGGCGGCGAAGTTCGCGGCCGACGAATCGGTGGCCGTCTACACGATCGCGGCAGGTGCCGAAGGCAAGGTGCCGATGCCGATCTACGATTACCAGGGCAACCGCACGGGTATCGAAATGCGCGAGTCCGACATCGACGTGCTGCTGTTGCGCGACATCGCCGAAACCACTGGTGGCGCGTTCTTCCGCGCCACGGACCAGAACGGCGTTGCCGAGGCATTCGAGAAGATCAATCAAGCGGCCAAGGTGGACTTCGATGCACCGCCTCCGCTCGTGAGTCACGAGGCGTTCTACATGTTCGCCTTGCTGGGCATTGCGCTGATGGGCCTGGGGCTTTACGCCGCCAACTATCGGCCTGGGCAGGAGCAGGCGATCGCCTGAGCGGTACGACAGAAATCCGGTAGTCGGTTCGATGCCGTCAACAAGATTCAACATTGAAACAAGGATATCCAATGGCCATTTCCAGACGCGCGATATTCACGCTCGCACTGAGCGTGTTGTCGATGTTGCCCTTCGCCGCCGAAGCTCAACAGACGGCGAAGAAGGCAGCATCCTCCTCCACCGGGTCCAATCAGAAGCCGATCCGTATTGCAGTCATGCAGTTCTCGCACGAGACGGTGACCTTCCTGCCGTACGAGACCACCACCAACGACTTCATCTACGAAGGTTCGCCGGCCCGTGGTGAAGCGCTGCTCGAATCGTCGCCCAACGGCTACATCGGCGGCTTCGTGAAGGTGGCGCGCGAGCATGCGAACGTCGAACTCGTCGGCATCGAATCGCCGCTCGGTTCGAAGAAGGGCTCGGGCTCGGGCTGGATCACCAAGGAGGCCTTCGATCACTTCGTCGACAACATGATCAAGGACCTCAAGGCGCAAGGCCCGTTCGACGGCGCCTACCTGTCGCTGCACGGCGCCATGGGCGTGAAGGACGTCGCCAAGCCCGAAGCGGTGATCGCGCGGCGCGTGCGCGAAGCCATTGGTCCCAAGGCTTACATCGTCGGCACTTTCGACCCGCACGGAAACGAGGACGACGAGTTCCTCAAGTACGCGAACCTCGCGTTCACGATCAAGTACTACCCGCACTATGACGGATCGCTGCAGGGCGAACGCGCTGCGCGCACGCTGATCCGCTCGATCCGCGGCGACTACAAGCCGACGACCGCGACGCGCAAGCCGCCGATCATCACGGCCTCGGTGCTGCAGTGGACGGGCGCCTCGCCGTGGATGGATCTGGTGCAGCGTGCGCTGGTCTGGGAAGCGCGCTCGCCGGACGTCTACGTGAACTTCTACTACGGCTTCGCGTTCGCCGACGTGGTCGACGCGGGCATGACCTTCCAGGTGATGACCAACGGCGATCCGGAGCTGGCGAACAAGATCGCCGACGACATGGCGAACACCGCCTGGCGCTTGCGCGAGCAGCTGGTCTCGGGCACCAAGGTCTATTCGATGACCGAAGGCGTGAAGCTCGCCAAGGAAGCGATCGCCAAGGGCAAGACGCCGTTCGTGCTGGCCGATCACAGCGACCGTTCGGGCGCCGCGACCTGGCTGCTCAAGCAGGTCATCGACCAGAAGCTCAGCAAGACGCTGATCGGCACTGTGGCCGACAACGACGTGATCGAAGAGCTGCGCAAGAAAGGCGTCAAGGTCGGCGACAAGTTCGACATGATGGTCGGTGGCAAGCTCGACGAATCGGCCGGTGACCCGGTGCGCGTGGTCGGCACCGTCAACACCGTCAGCGGCGGCCTGGGCCGTCGTGGCAGCGCTGCGTCCTCGCAGCTCTGGGTCAGCGTCAAGTTCGGTGACGGCAACGTGCTGATCATCAGCCCCTACCTGCACCAGAACACCGATCCCGAAGACTTCATGAACCTCGGCATCAACATCAAGGACTTCAAGGGCTTCGCGATCAAGTCGCGCGTGCACTTCCGTCGCGGCTACGACGACAACGGCTTCGCGCCGACGATCCTGCTCGTCGAGCCGGATCAGCCCTTCCTCGGCACGGTTCGCCTCGAAGGTCTGAAGTACCAGCATCTGAAGCTCAACACCTTCTATCCGTACAACAAGAGCATCGTCTATCCGGCAAAGAAGTAAGCGCTTGAGCGAGTCGTAACGTTGATTGAGGGCGGCGCGAACTTTCGGGTTCGCGCCGTTTTTGTTTGGAGCTGCGATTCCCGCCTACGCGGGAATGACAAATGAGATGATGTCGCCACGCCCATATCGAGTCGTCACATGAGCATGCTTGGTTTGCCCACCTATCAGGATGTCGTTGCGGCTTCGGCGCGCTTGCAGGGCTACGCGCACCGAACGCCGGTGATGCGGTCGCGCCTGCTCGACGCGGAGATCGGGGCCGAGCTGTTCTTCAAGTGCGAGAACCTGCAGCGCATCGGCGCGTTCAAGTTTCGCGGTGCGTTCAACGCGCTTTCGCAGTTCGACGAGCGCCAGCGCAGGGCAGGCGTGGTCGCGTTCTCGTCGGGCAATCATGCGCAGGCGATCGCGCTGTCCGCGCGGCTGCTCGGCATGCCCGCGACCATCGTGATGCCGCATGACGCGCCGCCGAACAAGATCGCGGCAACCCAGGGCTACGGTGCGAGCGTGCTGATCTACAACCGCTATACCGAAGACCGCGAGCGGATCGGGCGCGAGCTCGCCCAGGAGCGCGGCATGACGCTGATTCCGCCCTACGATCATCCGGACGTGATCGCGGGGCAGGGCACGGCGGCCAAGGAACTGTTCGAAGACGTCGGGCCGCTCGATGCCTTGTTCGTGAGCCTCGGCGGTGGTGGCTTGCTGTCGGGCTCGGCCTTGTCCGCTCGTGCGCTCGCGCCGGACTGCAAGGTCTACGGCTGCGAGCCCGAAGCCGGCAACGACGGCCAGCAATCGTTTCGCTCAGGCGAGATCGTGCACATCGAAACACCGAAGACGATCGCCGACGGTGCGCAGACGCAGCATCTCGGTCATTACACGTTTCCGATCATTCGCCGCGACGTCGATGACGTGATCACCGCGACCGACGACGAACTTGTCGACGCCATGCGCACATTCGCGTCGACGATGAAGCTTATCGTCGAGCCGACCGGTTGCCTGGGGCTGGCGGTCGCACGCCGAATGAAGGCACAGATTCAGGGCAAGCGTGTGGGCGTCATCATCAGTGGCGCCAATGTCGCGATCGAGCGGTTCTGCAGTTTGCTGGCAGGCTGAAGTTGCAGCTGCCGCAATGAAAAAGGGCCGCATTTCCGCGGCCCTTTTTTAATAGCCGAGAATCTTTACGAAGCGCGCGCGTAAAGCGGCATCACCGCCGTGCGGCGCACCCAGCCGACATGATCCTGATCCACGGCGATCTGCGACCAGGTCAAAAAGCTGCGGCGCGTCTGCACGATGGTGCCGGCGTTGGCGGGCGAGGTTTCTTCGCGCGGGACCAGATCGGTCGGCGCCGGGCTCAGATTGATCGGCTGCAGCAGAATGCAGGCGGTCGCGTCGTGCAGCTTGCCGTAGGCGTTCCAGCTGCTGATCGCCACCGTCATCACGATCAAGCCTGCCGCAAGGCCGCCGCCTCCGCCGATCAGCAGCGGTTTGCGGATCGGCAGGTAGATCGACAACACCAGGGCCGTGAGACTTGCGGTGAGCAGCAGGCCCGCGAACAAGCCGAGCCGTTGCCAGCCCGAGGCCGAAAGCAGCACCGGAATGCGCTGGTACCAGCTGCCGAACAGCATCGGCCTCAGCGTCGAATCCATGGTCTGCGCCTGCGTGATCGCATAGCGCAGGTTGTCGCGTGTTTCCTTCGCCGACGGATTGAGCAGGAACGAGGCGGTGGCATGCGCGATCGCGGCGTTCCAGTTTTCGTGCTGGATGTTGTAGGCGGCGACGTTGTAGTGCGCGGCCCAATCGTTCCAGTTGGCTTCGAGCGCCTTGAGCGCGGCTTCGTTCGCCGTGGTCAGATCGACGATCGCGGCAGCGGCTTCATCGACGTCCGCGCGGGCGGGCTGCACGCTCATGAAGCAGCTCAGCGTAAGCGTGGCGGCGGCGAGCGATGGAATCCAGTAGGCGAGGCGATTCGGGAACAGGCGTTCGCGACGCGGCGGCACGACGGCGGCCGCGGCTCTGGAGGCTTCGTCGAGCCAGCCATTCGGCGTCCGTCCGCCAGCGGCGAACAGCCCGCGCTCGGTGGCCTGCCAGAGCTCGCGCCAGTTGCGCGTCACCGCTTCGTCGCCCGTGAGCGAAAGCGTGGCCTGGGTGACTTGCTTGCCGGTCGGCGCGGAAACGCCGACGCCCCAGGTGCGCGCCGTGGCGCGCAGCCAGGCGTGCAGATACTGCGGCTCCGGCATGCCAGGGGCTCGACGCATTCTGGCGAGCAGCTTACGCAGCTCGCGCACTCCGGAGCGGCGCAGGCGTGTCGGATCTTCGTCGAGCGCTCGCTTCCAGGCCATGCCGACCCAGGTCGCGGCGGGCAGCACGAGCGCGAGCAGCAACAGCCAGGCCGGATCGAGTGCAGCGGGTGTGCGACCGTTGCTGCCGAGCGGCAAGGCGTCGTAGTGCACGGGTGGCGGCGCCTCGGCGGTGGCGATGCTCTCGCTCGTGTTCGCTGTCGCTGTCGCGGCTTCGTCCGCAGCGGCCGCAATCGAATGGTGCGCCATTGAAGTGCACAACAGACTGCCGCAGAGCAGCCAGGGTTTCAGGTGGTCGCGAGCACTGGCGAAAAAGGTCATGGTCACAGTGGTCTGATGATGATCGGGGCGGGCGCTCGTCGAGTGATCGGGTCGATCACCAGTCGAAAGCATTGGTGTCCTGTTGTTCGAGGCTCTCGGCGAGCAACTGATGCAGGCGGCCCGGAGAGTCCTTCTTGTTCACGTCTTCGAGTCGCTTCATGTTGAGCGCGAGAATCGGATCGTTGCTCACGTCGTTGCCGCCAGAGCCCGAGCTGGCTTTGGCGGTCATGCGCGCACGCTTCGGCGGAGGCGGCAGCTTCTTGGGGCGCGGCGGGGCGAGCTTCTGATCCGTCGTGAGTTCACCGAGTGCCGCATCGGTCTTGGCGGACGAGCCCTGGCCGAACGAATCGCTGGCGGCTTGCGAGCTGCTCTGTCCGGTGACCGTCGGCGGATTGTCCTCCTCGTCGAGCTGCTCTTTCTTGGCCTGCGATTCTTCTTCGCGCTTGGCTTCTTCCCTCTCGATCGGCTCGAGCATGGCGGTGAGCTGGCTGCGGTAGTAGTTCCAGTCGGCGACGGAGGTGTCGAGCTTTTCGCCCTGGTAGGTCGCGTCGATCGCATCGCGAATCACGCCTTCGGAGACTTCGGTTTCGGTGCGCTGCGAATCGAGTCCGTACTTGATGGTTTCCTCGACGAGCAGGCGCAGGTCGTAGGCATCGTAGTCGTACTCCGCGAGATGCTCGGTGATCGCGCGCACGCGCTTGATCGGATTGCTGTCGAAGACTTCGCGCACCTCGAAGCCAGCATCGGTATCGAAGTGCGCTCGCGCTGTGGGTGCCCCCGCTGCGATCGCGATGCAAAGCGATACGCCCATCGCGAGCGCGGATCTGACGTTGCCGTTGGAGCCGTATTGTTTCTGGCGGATCTGACGCGGACGCGGGCGCTGCTGAAACTCCTTGAACAAGCCGTAGAAGCCCAGCAGGATCGCGGGAAGCAGTATCCACTGGAAACGCTCCTTCTGCGTGTTGCCCGATTCCTTGTTGAAGCGCCCCTTGCGGCCTTTCTCCACGGTATCGGCGAGCAGCGCCTTGACATCGCCGATCTCGCTCAGCGAGCTCGCATTGACGTATTTGCCGTTGGTGCGCTTGGCGATCGCCTCCAGCGTCGTCGTCGTGAGCTTGGAGTAGATGGTGTCGCCATCCTCGTTGACGAGATAGCCGCCTTCACCATCCGGAATGAACGCGCCTTTCTCGGTTCCCAGCCCCATCGAAACGATGTGCACGTCGCGCTCGACCAGCGCATCGAGCTTGGCATTCCAGCCGTCGGTGCTGCTCTCGCCGTCGCTGAGCACGATCAGGTAGCGATCGGTGTCGGCCGTATCGCTGAAGCCATCGAGCGCCGCCTGCAGCATGCCGGTGTAGTCGGTGCCGCCCTGCGGCAGGTAATCGGTATCGAGTATCGGCAGGAACTCGCGAATGATGTGGTAATCCGGGCTCAGCGGAACCTGCACGAACGAGGTGCCCGAAAACACGACCAGCCCCACGCTTTCGCCGTTGAGGCTGTCGAGCAGATCGGTGGTGATCTTGCGCGCGTGTTCGAGCCGTGAAGGCTCGACGTCCTCGGTGAGCATGCTGCGCGAGAGATCGAGCGCGATCATGACTTCGCGCGTGTTCACGAACATCTCTTCGGTCTGCTCGCCCCAGCGCGGCTTGGCGAGCGCGAAGATCACCAGGGCGATGGCGCCGAGCGTGATGAAAGCCGGGCGCATCGCTTGCGGCGAGGCCAAGCGCACGCGGTTTCCGAGAATCGAGACGCGCCGCATCACCTGCCAGCGTGGCTTGGGCGCCTGCATCGTGAGCCGCCGAATGCCGATCGCCGCGATCAGCGGAAAGACCAGCGCGAGCAAAAACCAGGGGTTGCCGAAACTCATCGATGAAGCTCCTGGGCGGCGAGCAGTTACGCGCCCATCATTGATCTCAGGAAATTATCCGAAAGCGCGCTGTACGAACCAGACGGCGGCGCACAGGCAGGCGAGGGCGGAGCCCACGTGCAGCACGCCGATGCGATAGAACGCGGTCCTGCGCAGTGCGAATGCGATCGGAAGAAATGCGGCGACGATCGCGAGTTGGCCGAGCTCGACGCCGAGATTGAATGCGAGCAGTGTGCGTCCGATCGGTCCCGCGTCCAGATCGAGCTCGCTGAGCGCCCCGGCGAAGCCGAACCCATGCAGCAGGCCGAACGCGAATGCGAGCCAGGCGCCACGCCCGCCAGCGGTCGTCGGCAGGAAGTTGTGCAGTGCTGCGAGCGCCACCGACGCCGCGATCGCCGATTCGACGAACCGGCCCGGCAGACGGATCCAGTCGAGCATCGCGCAGCTCAGGGTGATGGAGTGTGCGACCGTGAAAGCCGAGACGATGATCACGACGCGCAGCAAGGCGCCGCCGAAGCTGGAAGCCGGCTCGCGTCCGTCTCGAGTGCGCTGATAGACGGCCGGAATCAGCAGCACGAGCAAGAACAGGATGTGGTCGTAGCCGATCCAGATATGCCAGACGCCGGAACGCAGGAACTCCATGAAGCCGCCGTCGAGCGCATCGTCCGCCGCGAACGTCTGCATGCCGGTTGCGGCCGAAACCACGGCATTGTTGCGACGCTTGTCGGGCCAGACGATCTTGAGATGGCAGGAGTGCCCGGCGTTCAGCTCGGACAACAGCGTGTAGTCGACCCCGAGCGCGCGCGTCTGCTCGGGAAGCGGTGACTTGATGCGGGTCAGAATGAAATCTTCGCCGTTCTGGCTGCCGAACAGCAGGCGATCGAACGACAGGCCCAGCTCCAGCTGATCGACTGCCACGTGCAGGTGCGAGCGCAGGTAGTCTTCGATGTCGGCCTTGCGGGCGTTGATTTCGTCGCCTTTGATCTCGCCGTCGCCGTTGGCGTCGAGCTGCAGGGCAATGCCGAGGTCGGCCAGCTTGATTACCCATTCCCCGCTGAGGCTGGCCTCGTGTATCTCCAGGGTCAGATATGCCTCGTTGGCCACGTGCGCGCTCGCCACACCCGAAAAAAGGATGGTCAGAGCGCAAAGAGCCCGAAACAGAGATTTCATGAAATTTTATTTAATTCTGTCTCTATCGGCGATTTCGGGTTCCGACGAGCACTTTAATACGAATTCGCCGATCTTCTCGCAGTCGGTTCTCAAATAGGGCCCCAATTTGGATTCCCAATCTGGATCGGCTACCCTCGTCGATAGTGCACCAAATAAGTGCGGCTCGATGAAGCGCCGTGCCGTCCAGGACTCCGAGGGTATGGACGGCGGCGACGATCAACGCGCCAGGGCAAGCTTGGGCATCGTCGGCTGGATGGCGCCGATGCAGTCGCTGGCGACGCTCTTGACGCACTGCATGAAGCTGCGCTGCACGCTGTTGAGCGGACCGTCGATGCGATAGACCGCGTAAAGCGGAACCGGCACGGCCGGCTCGACGAGACGCACCTGCAGCTCGGGGCCGCTGTTGGCCGCGGTGAACGGATCCACGAGGGCGAAGCCCTCGCCGTTGCAGACCAGATCCTTGGCGATCTGATAGGTCTGCACCCAGATCGACACGCGTGGCGGCGGATCGAGCAGTTCGAGGTGGGTCTGCAGCTTGCGGCCGAAGCTGTCGGCGGTCGTGATGCCGACCATCGGCGCATCTTCCAGATAGTCCATGCCGATCGGCATGCAGGCTTCGCGCGGGCTCCAGGTGCCGGCCGGCGCGATCATCGCCAGCGAGCCCGTGCACAGCGGCTCGCAGCGCACGTCCGGGTGGTTGAGTTCCTGCAGCGTGAAGCCGACGTCGACCTCGCGCAGCACGATGGACTTGAGCATGTCCGGGGAGTGCTGGGTGGAGAGTTCGACCGCGGTCTGGCCGAGCTGGCGGCGCAGGCGGGTGATCGACTTCGGGATGATCGCGTTCGCCAGCGTGGGTGTGCTCACCACGCGCAGCAGATAGTTCTCGGCGCGGGCGATGTTCGACGCCAGGCGTTGCAGGTCGCGCAGCTCATCGAAGATGCGCTCCATCTGGCCCTTGAGCATCTGGCTCTCGGGAGTCAGGTGCAGGCGACCCTTGGCCCGCACGAACAAGGGGAAGCCCAGGCGCCGCTCGGCCTGCTGCAGCAGCTTGGTTGCCGCAGGCTGCGAAATATTGAGCAGCGAGGCGGCATCCGTGAGGGTGCCCGCCTGCACGATGGCCTGGAACATCTCGATGTATCGGAGATGCATCGTCCCGATGGTCGAGACAGGAAAATCAGAGGATTGCGTCTTTGCGTCCATATTGATTTCACCGATTTAGTGAATCGGAAAATTGCAGCATTCATGCCACGGACAGTCCGGGCACGACGACATGGGCCATGACAAATTCGCATAGCGCGGCCGGACCGGGACAGTACCGGTTCCAGGACCGTCGCTGGGGCTTCCTGGACGGGTAAATTCCTATAAACAGATCGAATAGTACACCTGATCGGGCCGTCACTCGTGGGGGCGGCACCGATATGGAACGGCGATTACCAGAACCGGGCGCGGTTGTTGCCTAGTGGGGCAAGTGCATAACAACAGGTTATGAACTTTCGCGTCTTTTTCATTGGTCGGCCTGAAAACCGCTTGCTAGCGTGAAAAAAGGGTTGAGGTAGCCGATCGTCGTTGAGACATGGCAGCGAGCGATGGCTTTCAACAACGAATGCAGATGACCGCATTCGCCGCTGGTTTCCTTTCCAACGATGCTCTGCCGGCTGGCTTCGGTGGAACTACGTAGGGAAAGCGCTCAGCCCCGTTCGCATAAGGGTTTGGCTCTCATGCAACTCGTCACGTCAGCAGTGACGCTTCGTTCTTGCGTAGTGGTAGTGGCTGTAGTGATGCGCCGGCATCAAACCAATAAATCTGTTGAGAACCATCGATCATTATTTTTGGGGGCTGTCCTGTGTTCATACCGAAGAAAACCTCTGTTTCCGACCGCAGCGAGCTAGGCGGCCGGAGCTGGAAAGTAGCCGCCGGATCGGCCAAGCATCTGCTTGGAGCGCTCGTCATCACCGGTGCCGCACATGCGCAGGAAGCGCCCGTTGCAGAATCCGCAACCGAAGTGGCTCAAACCGAAGTCGCTCAAGCCCCGGCCCCCGCCGCGGCCGACACGTCGGTTCAAGTCGAAGAAATCATCGTCACGGGTTCGAGCATCCGTCGTGAAGACGACGCCGCGCTGCCCGTGACCGTGGTCAGCAAGGAAGAGATGGACCTGCGTGACGCCGGTTCGCCCGTCGACCTGCTGACCTCGCTGCCGGCCGTGGCCAACGTGCCGCTCAACGAATCCACCCAGGGCGGCGCCGGTGCGCGTGGCGACATCGCCGCGGTTGCGTTGCGTGGCCTGGGCTCGGGCAGCACGCTGGTGCTGCTCAATGGCCGTCGCATGGCTGCTCACGGCATCTCGACGAACGAGAACGGCGTGCCGGCGATGTCGGTCAACGCCAACGTGATGCCGGCGCGCGGCCTCGAGCGTGTCGACGTGCTGCGCGACGGCGCTTCGTCGATCTACGGCTCCGACGCGGTCGCGGGCGTGATCAACTTCATCGCCGACCGCAAGTTCGTCGGCAATGAAATCGAAGCCCAGGTCGGCATCACCGAGATCGGCTCCGGCGACGAGCGTCGTATCACCGCCACGCACGGCGGTTTCTACTTTGATGACAAGCTGCACTGGATCAGCACGCTCGACTGGTTCGATCGTGACGAGACCGAGAGCGGCGACATCATGGGCGATTCCGACAAGTCCTCGCGCGCCAGGCCGGGCTTCATCAACGCCAATGGCAGCGGTCCATTCTTCGATCGGAACGCGTCGGGTGCGTATCCTTCCTTCCGCTACACCGGAGCGAACGGAACGCAGTACCTTGTTCCGAACGAGGCGGGTGGCGCGAGCCTCACCAACGTCACGCCGTCGCGCACGGGCGTTCAGCGCGATTACTACTACGACATGAACACGGGTTACGCGCTGCCGCAGTCCTCGCGCATCAACTGGTTCAATCAGGTCGATTACCAGGTCAACGACAAGCTCACGCTGTTCGGTGAAGCGCTGCTGTACTCGGCGTCGTCCCGCATGGTGCGTCCGCCGGTGGCGTACACCTCCAGCACCGACAGGCCGATCGTGGTCGCGGCGGGCAACAAGTTCAATCCGTTCGGGCAGGATGTGACCATCCTCTCGCATCGCTTCGTCGATGCGGGCAACGAGAAGGTCGATATCGATACCACCGCCTATCGCTTCGTGCTCGGCGGCCGCGGCAACATCACCGACAAATGGAACTGGGAAGCCGCGGGCATGTACTCGCGCTCGGGCACCGAGGACGTGTCCCTCAACGCCATCCGTGAAAGCGACCTGCAGCGCGCCGTGGCCGAGGAGCGCTACAACCCGTTCGGTTACGAGTTCTCCAACGTCAACGGCGTCATCACGCCGACGACGCGCTACATCAATCCGCAGTCGGAAATCGATACCTTCACCGAGCACTTCATCCAGAAGGGTCGCAATATCCTCGCGAGCGTCGATGCGCGCGTGACGGGCGAAGTCGTCGATCTGTGGGCCGGCCCCGTCATGCTGGCAGTGGGCGGCGAACACCGTTGGGACGACTACGAACTGACGCGCCCGCAGTATCACGGCCTGAATGGCGAAGGCAACGATCTGGGTCTGTCCCCGACCGACAACGACTTCGTGCAGGCATCGCCGGTCGGCGACATCATCGGTGATCGCACGGTGGCGGCGGCATTCGCCGAAACCATCATTCCGCTCGCTGCGCCGTTCAACGAAATCCCGTTGCTGCACAGCCTGTCGCTCGGTGCGTCGGTCCGTTACGAGCGCTACAGCGATTTCGGCAGCACCACCAACCCCAAGTTCACGCTGGACTGGCGCCCGATCAAGCCGATCATGATCCGCGGCTCGTACAACGAAGGCTTCCGCGCTCCGAACCTTGCGATGACGAATTATCCGTCGCGCGCCACGGTGGGATCGTACGACGATCCATATCGTCGTCCGCTCGGCGGCACGCAGGATTTGCAGTTCCAGCGCCTGACGACGATCAACGGCAACAGCGATCTCGATCCCGAAACCTCCAAGGGCAAGACGCTGGGCGTGGTGGTCGATGTGCCGTTCGTCGATGGCCTGCGCTTCTCGGTCGATTACTTCAACATCAAGCAGAAGGGTCTGATCGCGGGTCCGGATGCATCGCAGCTGCGCAACAACGATCGCGACCTGCTCCTCGCCGCGATGAATGCGCAGCTCGCCGCCGGCGTTCCGATCGATCAGATCGACCTCGGCAGCGGCACGGCGAACTATGCGGGTAACCCGTACATCGTCCGCGATGCGCTGACGGCCGAGGATCGCGCCGCGTTCGCTACCTACAACGCCGCCAACCCGGACAACCGGCTGGCTCCGGTCGGTGTGCTGCGCAACACCTTGACGCCGTTCTCCAACCTGAACTCGTCGGAGATCACCGGTTACGACTTCAACATCACCTACAACCTGCCGGCGTACGAGTGGGGCAAGGTCAATGTCTCGACCGACTGGACCTATCTGAGCCGCTTCCGCCGTGTCGGTGGTTTGACCGGTGCTTCGTCGACTCAGCTGGGCCTCGACGGCAACTCGCGTGTGCGTGGTTCGTTCAACATGGTGTGGGCTTCCAACGAAGGCCAGTGGTCGGCAGGTTGGAGCGCTTACTACATCGGCGCCTACGCGGATAGCCAGGCTTCGATCAGCGATGCCACCTACCTGGGCCTGTTCCGTGACGCCGATGGCGGCTGGTCGGGTGAACCGAGCTACGTGAAGACGGTCGACGGCGTCCACTACTGGAAGATCGACGATTCGATCACCTACAACGCGTTCCTGTCGAAGGGCTTCACGTCCGAGAGCAACCAGTTCATCGATGGCCTCAATGTCCGCCTCGGCGTTCGCAACCTGACCGACGAGAAGCCGCCGCTCAGCACGCACGTCGCGGGCTACGACGCTTCGGTCTACAACAGCGTCGCGGTGGGTCGCGTCTGGACCCTGCGTCTCTCCAAGTCGTTCTAAGCAGTCGTCCACGCACTTTGCAGTCCACGCCCGCAAGGAGTTCGATGCCGCTTTCCCGCACGAGCTCCTTGCGGTCCGTCATCACTCGGATCATTCGAGTCACTTTCGAACAATGACCATGAAACAGAAAAAAAACGTACTCGCGAATCTGATCGTGGGCGCCGCGCTCATGCAGGCGGCACCGTCGGCTCTCGCGGCCAAGCCTTCGCCGGGGTGGGAGTCCGCTGCGGGCAAATCCGATGAAATGGTGTTCGCGCTGACCGGCGACTCCATCATCAACCGTCGCATCTCGGTGCAGGCCGTGCCGGGTGGAGACGATCTCTACGGCGTCATTCGCGGTGCCGACGTCGCTTTCACCAATTTCGAAACGCTGATCCACGGATTCACCGAAGCGCCGGCCGTGCACAGCGGCGGTACCTACATGGGTTCGCCGGCGTTCATCACCGAGGAACTCAAGTGGGCCGGCTTCGATCTGCTCGGCGCCGCCAATAACCACGCCAACGACTACGGCGTGGAAGGCATGCGCAAGACGATGGAAGCGCTCGACAAGACCGACTTCACCTACGCGGGCATCGGCGAGAACCTCGCGCTCGCGCGCTCGCCCAAGTATCACGACACCTCCAAGGGCCGCGTCGCGCTGATCGGACTGTCTTCGTCGTTCCCCGATGAAATCGCAGCCGGCGCCCAGCGCAAGGACATTCGGGGTCGCCCGGGCCTGAACCCGCTGCACCACGAAACCACGCACACGGTTCCGCAGGCAACCCTGGACACGCTCAAGCAGCTCAAGGGCCCGAGCAGCTTCAAGCTCGGTGGCGCGGACAAGGGCTTCAAGTTCGGCGAAGACTTCTATGTCGTCGGCGACAAGGTCGGCACCAGCACCAAGGCCAACGAGCGTGATCTGAAGGAACTCGTGGCGAGCGTCAAGGATGCGAACAAGATGGCCGACTGGGTCGTCGTGAGCATCCACGCGCACGAAGGCATCACCGGCGATCGCAGCAAGCCGGCCGAGTTCGTCGAAGAGTTCGCCCACGCGATGATCGATGCGGGCGCCGACATGGTGGTGGGCCACGGCCCGCACATCCTGCGCGGCATCGAGATTTACAAGGGCAAGCCGATCTTCTATTCGCTCGGCAACTTCATCTTCGAGAACGATCTCGTCGAGTTCCAGCCTTCGGACAATTACGAGAAGACCGGCCTGCCGGCCGATGCGCTGCCGGGTGATTACTTCGCCGGTCGCACCAAGAACGACACCGTCGGCTTCCCGGCCGATCGCAAGTTCTGGCAGTCGGTGGTTCCGGAAGTGATCTACAGCAAGGACCGCACGCTCAAGTCGATTCGCCTGCATCCGGTGGCGCTTGGCTATGGCACCTCGCGTGCCAAGCGTGGCCAGCCGTATCCGGCGACGCCGAAGGATGTCGAAGAAATCTTCGGCGACCTCAAGGCACTCTGCGAGCCGTACGGAACCAGCATCGCGGTGAAGAACGGCGTCGGCACGCTGTCCTGGAAGTAAGCCTGGAAGCGGCGCTCGTCGCCACACTGGAAGCAAGAGCAGCGGACATCAGCTGCATCGTGTGATTCATCGGCCGGAGCCGGCGCGGTCCGGCCGATGAGAGCGGAAGACGCGGGCCGGGGCATGCTGGATCAGCCGCCGTCTACCGATGTAGTGCAGCAGTAAAAAAGCAAGCGGCCTGGGGACCGTGAGCTGAGGGTGGACGCACCGACCGGTGCGCCATCCAGTCGATCGCCGAATAGTCGCGACGGCAGCCTCGTGCTGCCAGGGGCGCGGCTTGCCGGCGGCAATTCAGTCATCGTCTCTAACTCAAGGGGGCTGTTGTGTCATCGCAAAACGTTTCATCCCGTTCCGATCAGCGCGAAGCGAGCGCTTCGATCTGGAAGCTTTCAACCAAAGGCCTGCTGAGTGCGCTGGCGCTGGCCACCATGGCCAGTGCGCATGCTCAGGAGGCTCCCGTTTCTTCCGATCCGGCCGATGCGTCGCCGGGGCAAGTGGAAGTCGAAGCCAACGCTCCGACCGGTGAGACCACCGCCGCCGAAGCGCCCACCACTCCGACGGCCACAGCGGACACCACCGCAGAAGTCGAAGAGATCGTCGTCACCGGCTCGCGCATCGTGCGCAACGGCTACGACACGCCGACGCCGGTCACCGTGATCGGTGAGGCGGACCTGCAGGCTTCGGGCCGCTCCAACGTCGCCGACTTCGTCAACGAACTGCCGTCGGTTGCCGGCAGCACCGCTCCGGCAACGTCGAACCGCAGCATCAGCGGCGGCACCGCGGGCATCAGCTCGATCAACCTGCGCAGCCTCGGCAACAACCGCACGCTCGTGCTGCTCGATGGCAAGCGCTCGGTGGGTTCGATCGCCAACGGCACCGTCGACATCAATACGTTTCCGCAGGCGCTCGTCAAGAACGTCGAAATCGTCACCGGTGGCGCTTCGTCGGTGTACGGCTCCGATGCCGTTTCGGGCGTCGTCAACTTCATCCTCGATCGCAAGTACACGGGCCTCAAGGGCAGCGTCGAAGCCGGCGAGACCACCTACGGCGACGATCGCAGCCTGCTCGGCACGCTGACCTTCGGTACCGGCTTCGCCGACGGCCGCGGCCACTTCCTGATCAACGGCGAAAGCTCGCGCCGCGACGGCATCTTCGGCGTTCCGCGCCAATGGGCCGAGAAGGGCTGGTACATGGTGCAGAACCCGGACTACCGAGCCGGCAATGGCCAGGCCCAGTACATGCCGACCAGCCAGGCCGGCATGGCGGTGATGACGCCGGGCGGCATCATCACGTCGGTGGGTTTCCGCAATCCCGACGGCACGATCTCCCAGCGCACGAACACCGCGCTGCAAGGCAACTATTTCGGCGGCAACGGTGTCGTCAACCAGTTCAACTACGGGGCGGTCGGCGGCCAGTGGACCGTCGGCGGCGACTGGAAGCTCGGGCAGTCCTACGACCGCACTTCGCTCGAGCCCGAGAGCAACCGCGACGGTCTGTTCACGCGCCTGAGCTTCGACGTCGCCGACAACCTCAACGTGTTCGCGGAAGCCTCGTACAACAAGAACGAGGCCTATCAGTGGGGCGGCACCAACTCGGACAAGGGCAGCGTGGTCATCCGCTCCGACAACGCCTTCATTCCCGACGAGATCAAGTCGCAGCTCGATGCACTGGGCGCGACGCAGTTCAACCTCGGCACCTCGAACGCCGACATCCCGACGCGCATCACCGACAACGAGCGTGAAGTGCAGCGCTACGTGCTCGGCTTCGAAGGCAGCTTCGATGTCGGTGCCCAGGGCTTCAAGTGGGATGGCTACTACCAGAAGGGCATCACCGACGCGCACGAGGGCCTGTACGTCTACAACACCCAGCGCCTAGCCTGGGCGCAGGATGCGATCGAAGTCGACGGCCAGATCGTCTGCCGTGCGACCGCCAACGGAACCGCGGGCGCCGAGAACTGCGTGCCGTTCAACCGCATGGGCGTGGGCATGAACAGCCAGGAGGCGGTGGACTACATCATGGGTTCGCCGTTCCGCAAGCAGAAGTTCGAGCAGGACGTCGCCGCGGTCAACTTCAGCACCAACATCGACAATGCCTGGTTCAATCCGATCGGCATCGCGTTCGGCGCCGAGCACCGCATCGAAAAGATTTCGGGTGAAGTGGATCCGCAGTATTCGAGCGGCTGGGCCTTCGGCAACTTCCTCGTCACCGATGGCAAGTACGACGTGACCGAGGCCTACCTCGAAGCGCTCGTGCCGATCACCGACAGCCTCGAATTCAACGGCGCTGTGCGCGGCACCGACTACAGCGAATCGGGCTACGTGACGACCTGGAAGACCGGCCTGACCTGGTCGCCGTTCGACGACCTCAAGCTGCGCGTGACGCAGTCGCGCGACATTCGTGCGCCGAACCTGCAGGAGCTGTTCCAGGCTGGCCAGCGCCGTACGAACTTCCTCGGCAACCCGTATCAGCTCGATGATAATGATCAGCCCAAGTCGATGCGTTTCACCGAAACCACGATGGGCAACACCGACCTGAAGCCCGAGAAGGCCGATACGCTGGGCCTGGGCCTGATCTATCGTCCGTCGTTCGTGCCGGGGCTGGGCTTCTCGGTCGACTACTACGACATCGAGATCAACGACGCCATCGGTACGGTGGTGGCGCAGGACATCGTCGACCGCTGCTTCTCGGGCATCACGCAGTTCTGCGGCCAGATCGGCACCGTCGATGGTCGGGGCCTGGATACGACGCAAAGCGACATCCTGATCACGAATCAGCCGTTGAACTTCGTTTCGCAGCGTGCGCGCGGGCTCGATCTCGAGGCCAGCTACTCGGTGCCGATGGCGATGATCTCCGATGGTCTGGAAGGCATGCTGTCGTTCCGCGCGCTGGCGACGCACTATCTCGAAATGTCGTCGGACAACGGCGTGGATGGAGAGATCGATCGCGCGGGCCAGAACAGCGGCGACGGTCCGCCCGACTGGCGCTATCGTCTGTCGGCGACGTACAACCTCGATCGCTTCACGTTCATGCTCACCGGCCGCGGCATCAGTGCCGGCACGTACGACAACACCTACGTCGAGTGCAATGGCGATTGCCCGGCTTCGACCGGCCGCAACCGCACGATCACCAACAACAGGATCGCCGGCGCCTTCTACGTCGACACCTTCTTCTCGTACAACCTCGGTGCGAGCGGCAAGTCCAACAACCAGGTGTTCTTCAAGATCATGAACTTCTTCAACGAAGATCCTGAAGCCGTGGGCCTCGGTCCGTCGGACAGCTCCAACGTCGAGCCGGGCGTGAACCGCGCGCTCTACGACTACCTGGGCCGCACCTTCCGCGTCGGTTACCGCTTCGAATTCGGCGCGTAACAATCATCGTGTAGAACCTAGCAAGGGTTGGAGGTGCCCAGCTTGATCGGGCACCTCTTTTTTTCATCATTGGGTCATACAAAAGTGAAAAACTTCTTACGCCGGGTGCTGGCTCTGGGGCTGCTCGCTTCATCGGGTCTGGCGCAGGCGCACAACGTCTCCGAGCTCGCCAAGCAACGCATGCTGGATGGCGACTACCTGGATTTCGCGATGGTGGGCGCCGAGCACATGCTGACGGGCTACGACCATCTGCTGTTCCTGCTCGGTGTGCTGTTCTTTCTCAAGAGCTTCATCGACATCGTCAAGTTCATCACCGCGTTCACGCTGGGCCACACGCTCGTGCTGATCTTCGCGACCAAGGCGGGCGTCGGAGCCAACCCTTACCTGATCGATGCGGTGATCGCGCTGACGGTGATCTACAAGGCGTTCGAGAACCTCGATGGCTTTCGTCGCTGGTTCAAATTCAATGCGCCGAGCCTGTTGCTGATGGTGTTCTTGTTCGGACTGATTCATGGCTTCGGCCTGTCGACTCGCCTGCAGCAGATGACGCTCGCCAAGGATCCGATGCTGGTATCCAAGGTGATCGCGTTCAACGTCGGCGTCGAGCTCGGGCAGATCGCGGCGCTCACGGTGATGGCCGCGGTGATCCGCTTGTGGCGCGAGACCTCGGCCTGGCCGCTGGTCTCGCGTGTCGCCAACACGGCGCTCATCTGCGCCGGTGCGGCGTTGTTCGTGCAGCAGTTGCAGGGCTATGCCGGTACGCGCGAGCCGGCGATCGAGCGGTCGAAGGTCTCGATCGATTCGGCCGGTGAAAAGTTCTAGAAATTTCATCGGGCCTGAGGCCTGCAAGAAACTCACTTATCAAAATTCCAATGATCAAAACCGAAAATCCGATAGCAAGCGCTTCGTCTTGCCTGCCGTTGCGCAAGCGCGGCATGGCGATCGTCGCGAGCCTGATGCTGGCTCCGGCCTATGCCCAGAGCTCGGGCGACGCGAACGATATCCAGGTCGCCGCCGCCGAGGGGGGCGTCATGGAAGAGGTCATCGTCAAGGGCCAGGCCTTGCGTCGCGAGGACAGCGGCTATTCGTCGACGACGCTCGACCAGCAGCAGATTCGCGATGAGCGGGTCTCACAGGCGCAGGAACTGTTTCGCCAGGTGCCGGGCATGAACGTGCTCGACTACGGATTGCCGGGCGTGGGCAGCGCGGTGGTCATCCGTGGCTTCGGTGGCGGGGGCCACGGTGGCGATCTGGGCACCGTGCTCGATGGCATTCCGCTCAACGAGGCGATGTCGCACGCCGACGGCTATGTCGATTTCAGCGTCGTGGTGCCGCTCGAGATCGATCAGATGACGGTGTTCAAGGGCCCGGTTTCGGCGCTCTACGGCAACTTCAACCGTGGCGGCCTCGTGAGCCTGGTCACACGCAAGACCGGCGATTACCTGCAGACCGACCTGGCGCTCGGCGCTTTCGACACCTTCGATGCGCAGGCCGCCATGGGAGCGCCGATCGGCGAACGCCAGCAGCTCAACCTCGCCGCGCAGGCGTATCACAGCGACGGCTTCCGTCCGCAGTCGCGTACCGATCGCGGAACCTTCGCGGGACGCTGGAGCATCGCGGCGACCCAGAGGCTGCAGTTCGCGGTCTCCGCGCGCGTGCACGAGGCGAGTTCGGCCGGTCCCTCGTACATGACCCAGGCGCAGTTCGACCGCGATCCGTATGGCATCGATCCGAACGTGCAGAACGACGGCGCGGACAAGGGCTTCTCGACCTTCCGGCTCGATGCGAACTACGCCCTGAGCGAGACGCTCAAGCTGCTCAGCTTCGCCTACACCACGCGGCAGGATTTCACACGCTGGTTCACGCGCCCGGTCGGTGCGACCGAATGGCGGCAGCGAGAGGAAACCTACGATCGCGAAGTCTATGGCTTGGGAACGAGCCTCAATGGCCGGCAGCAGCTGCTCGCCAAACCGATCAACTGGGTGGCCGGCGTCGAGGGCTTCACGGAGCGCACCGACTACGCGTACTACGACGGCCTCGATCATCGCGAGCGCCTGAACCCGGCGATCAACGACCGTCGCGCCGAACTCGACAGCCTGTCGGCGTTCGCCGAGGCGGACTGGGCCTTGCATTCGCTGTTCATGCCGTCGCTGGGCCTGCGCGCCGATCGTTTCACCGGTGATTGCTCGCTCAACGGTCCGGAGACCAGCACGAGCCCCTGCGGTGATCTCAACGAGCTCGACAACCTGAGCCCCAAGCTCGCCCTGCGCATGCAGCCCTGGAGCTGGCTCGGATTGCGTGCGAGCTGGGCGCAGGGCTTCGCACTGCCGAGCGGCTTCATCAAGTACGCGGCCTCGGCCAGCTCGCTCGATCCGAACGTGTTCAAGCAGACCGAAATCGGCGCCACGCTCAAGCCCGTCCAGGGTCTCGCCTTCGACATCGCCGCATTTCGCCTGAGCTCGACCAACGAGGTGCGCACGCTCGCGACCGGCGACTACGACAACTTCGGCGCGACCTTGCGCCGTGGCATCGAAACGAGCCTGCAATGGCATCCGCTGGCCGCCTTGGAGCTGTCGGCGGTCTACGCCTACACCGATTCCGAGATCAGGAAAAACGGTAATGCCGCGCTGGTCGGCAACGAGGTGGCGGGCGTTTCGCGCGATACCGCGACGCTCAACGCGCGCTGGCTGCCGGACCAGGATTGGGCCTTCGATGCCACCTGGCGCCTGGTCGGCGACTACGAGATCGACGCGGCGAACTCCGAGCGATCGGCCAGTTTCACCACGGTGGATGTCGGCGCGACGCGCGCCGTTCGCAGCGGATTGCACGTGTATCGCTTCTACCTGAGCCTCGACAACGTCACCGACCGCGTCTATTCCGCGTCGACGACGCGCATCGGCGGACAGACACTTCACGCCCCGGCCGCCCCGCGCACGCTGCGCGCCGGCGTTCAATTCGATTTCTAAGGAGACCTTCATGTCGATGAACCTCGTTCGACCCATGCGCGCGCTGGCCGGCTTCGGCCTTGCCGCCGCAACGCTGTATTGCGCCAGCGCATCGGCGCACACGGTCTGGCTGCAGCCCGATTCGACGCCGGGCGTCTATCGTGTCTACTTCGGTGGCCATGCGGGCAAGCTCGAATCGTATCCGGCCGACAAGCTCAAATCCGCCGATGCCTATGACGCGAGCGGCAAGCGCATCGACATGATCAGGACCGATGCCGCCGACGGCGTGCGCCTGCGGCCGGTGCGCGAGCCGGCGCTGATCGCGATGCATTACGAAAACGGAATCTGGACGCGCACGCCCGAAGGCCGCAGCGTGAACAAGACCCTGGATGAAGTGCCGGGCGCCAAGCAGGCGACCAACGCGGTCAAGTATCACAAGACCATCCTGCAGTGGACGCCGTTCGTGACGCAGACGCTCGGCCAGCCTTTCGAAGTCACGCCGCTCGAGGCCAAGGCCCCGCGCGCCGGCCAGCCCTTGCGCGTACGCATCACGATCGACGGCAAGCCCGCGGCTGGCATCAAGATCGGTCGCGACGAAGAAGGCAGCGAAGGCATCAGCGATGCCGATGGTGTGGCGAGCTTCGTTCCGACCAAGGGTTTCAACAAGCTGTGGTCCGGCCAGCGCACCAAGGTGAGCGGCAACCCGAAGTTCACCGAGTTCAGCTACGAGTACCTGTTCGGCTTTCATGCGGAGTGATGCGATGCGACAGATCAAGCCCAGGATCAAGCTGATTTGCGCGGGCCTGCTGGTGTCGGTGGTCTCGCTTGCGGTGCACGCACACGGATTGCTGGTCAGCGTCAAAGGCGAGGGCAGCAGCATTGTCGGCACCGTCTACTACTCGGACGGTGCGCTGGCGGTCGGCGAGTTCGTGCAGCTCATCGATATCGACGCACCGGCCGAACAGGCGCGCACGAGCAATGCCGACAGCGACGGCCGCTTCCGCTTCGATGATGCGACGGTCGGGCATCGCTATCGCATCATCGTCGAAGGCGAAGAGGGGCACGTTACCGAAATGGAGCTGCTGCTGGCCGAAGGCGAAAAAGCCAGGCTCAACGATGCGGATGGTGCAGCCGAAGAGGAGGGCGGGTTTCCGGCCTGGCTCGTGATCGGCGGCCTGCTGTTGCTGTCTGCGATCCCGGCGTGGCTGCTGAGAAAGAAGAAACCATGAGTGCCTGAAAAGCCCCGGAGCGTGCTCCGGGGCTTTTGTGCCTGCTCGACCGACGCGCGCTTTTCGAGTTGGCTCAGCCACCGCCCCAGACATAGCCTTCGGGCGCAACGAGCTGGCCATCGCGCAGATAAGCGCCGCCCTTGTAGTCCTGCTCGAGCCAGAGCGGACCGTCGAGGTCGACGTAGCTGGCGTGGCGTGCGATGTGAAACGCCGGGGCGATGCCGAGCGAGCTGCTGATCATGCAGCCGCTCATGATCAGCATGCCGGCCGACTGCGCGTTCCACAGCAGTTGCAGGGCGCCCGTGAGTCCGCCGGCCTTGTCGAGCTTGATGTTGATGGCCTGATAGCGGTTCAGCAGCCTCGGCAGATCTTCGGCGACGTGGCAGGACTCGTCGGCGCAGATCGGACGCAGCGGAACGAAGCCCTCGAGCACCGCGTCCTCGTCCGCGGGCAAGGGCTGTTCGACCAGATCGACACGCGCTTCGACGAGGATCGGCTGCATGGCCTTGAGGATGTCGAAGGTCCAGCTCTCGTTCGGATCGACGATGAGCCTGGCATCGGGTGCCGCCGCGCGCACCGCGAGCAGCTGGGTCTCGGGATCTTCGGCGTCGACCTTGACCTTGAGCAGCGGGGCATTGCGAAGCTTGAGCGCCGCTGCGTGCATGGCCTCGACGGAGTCCAGGCTCACGGTCAGCGCGCTGACGAGCGCAGGCAATGGTCCGAGGCCGAGCTGATCGTGGACCGGCTGGCCGATCTGCTGGGCGGCCAGGTCCCAGTACGCGCAATCGATCGCGTTGCGCGCGGCGCCCGGCGCGAGCGCCTCCTGCAGCTGCGATTGCGAAAGCCCGCTGGAAATCGCATCGGAAACCTCGTTGATCTGCTCGATCACCGAGTCCACGGTTTCGCCGTAGCGTGCGTACGGAACCGCTTCGCCGCGTCCGCGCCGATCGCCCTGGCGCAGCTCGACGACGACTACGTCGGCCGCCACCTTGACTCCGCGCGAGATTCGAAACGGAGCCGTGAGCGGCAGCGACTGACGGATGACGCTCAGCGTGGGAAACATTGGAGAAGTTGGTTGGTGATGCGTTCGACGCCGCTGGCGACCGGATCTTCGCAAGGCAGTCCCAGGGCGTCCTCGGCGGCCTTGCAGGCGTCGATGGCGGCCTGCGGCGTGAGCCTGGAGGTGTTCAGCGCGATGCCGACGGCGACGACATCGGGCTGGGTGAGGCGGGCTTGCTGCAGGTTGGATTCGAGCGTGGCCTTCAGGCTCGGCAGCGAGTAATGCGGCAGGCCGCGCATGTGCGGACGCAGCGGCTCGTGGCACAGCACGAGCGCGTCGGGCTGGGCGCCGTGCAACAAGCCGAGCGAAACCCCCGCGTACGAAGGATGGAACAGCGAGCCCTGGCCTTCGATGAGATCCCAGCCGTCGTCCTCGCGGCCCGGCGTGAGCCACTCGGCGCCGCCCGAGACGAAGTCGGCGACGAGCGCATCGATCGGAACGCCGGAGCCCGCGATGAGAATGCCGGTCTGCCCGGTGGCACGGAAATCGGCCGGGATGCCGCGCTTGCGCAGCTCGCGCTCGATCGCCAGCGTCGTATACATCTTGCCGACCGAGCAATCGGTGCCGACCGTGAGCAGGCGACGGCCTGGACGCGGCAGCCCTTTGCCGACCGACAGCTGATACGGAAAGCTGCGCGCATCGAACAGCGCGCGCCCGCTGCGTCGCGCCGCTTCGGTGATCTGGGCGACCGAATCGAGCCGCTGATGCAGGCCCGAGGCGACGTTGAGCCCGGCGTCGAGCGCGGCGACGATGTCCCGCACGTTGTGGGCGCTGAGCTCGCCGCCGGCGTTGGCGAGCCCGATCACCAGGGTGTTCGCACCGGCTGCCCTGGCCTCGGCAAACGTGAGCTCCCGCAGGTCCAGGCTTGCGTGGCAATCGGGCCCGCGGAACTGTCCGATGCACCAGTCGGGCCGCCAGAACGCAAGGCCGCGAGCCGTCTTGATGGCGAGATCATCCGACGCGTCGCCGAGGTACAGCAGATAGGGCGGCCCCCAGTCTGGCGCGGGGGACGGGTTGAGGATCATAAGGTCAGGCTTGGCTGGAGCAGCGTGGGTATCCGAAGAATCACTGAAGTCCTGGGCGTACCGCTGGCGATGAGCGCAGTGGAATGTCGCGGCGGGATGTCGAAGCGAGACCGGGCCGATGCTTGAACGATAGCCGTCCCTACGTAGACCTATCTAATCAAAAGACGGAGGGCAAACATAACCGCCAGTTATTCGCGCGAAGGCGATGGTCCGCCGACGCTGCGACGATTCAGTCCGAGCGGCTGCAGACGCTGAGCTTGTAGTCGACGAACCGCCGTGCGAACGATTTCCACAACTCGCCCGGAACGCCGTGGCCGATCTTGCGCGTATCGACGCTCACGATCGGGGTGATGTCCTTGGTCGAACTGCTGATCCAGATCTCGTCCGCATCGTAGAGCTCGGCCTTGGCGATTTCGCGTTCGACGAGCGCGATGCGGTGACGATCACACAGCTCGATGATCAGCTCGCGCGTGATGCCGTTGAGGATGCGCGTGCTGCGCGGCGGTGTGCCGATGCGTCCATCCTTGATCAGGAACACATTGGTCGATGCGCCTTCGGTGACCAGGCCGTCGCGGATCAGGATCGCCTCGGCCGCGCCCATCGCGTAAGCCTGTTGTTTTGCGAGCACGTTCGGCAGCAGCGAAACCGATTTGATGTCGCAGCGTCCCCAGCGTATGTCGTCGAGCGTGATCGCGGCGAAGCCGAGCGCCGCATCCGGATCGTGGGTCGGAGACCGCGTGATCGACGTGGCCGACATGAAGACCGTCGGCGGCACGACCGGATATGGAAAAGGATGATCGCGCTTGTCGGGGGCGCCGCGCGTCACCTGCATGTAGAGGCTCAGTTCACCGCCGCCGTTGCGGCGCACGAGCTCGCGACAAAGCTCCATCCATTCGGGAACGCTGTGAGGCGAGGGGATCTGCAGGCCATCGAGCGAGCGTTCGAGCCGGCGCAGGTGCTGCTCGGCGCGGAACAGCACGCCATTGAACACCGGGATGACTTCGTAGATGCCGTCGGCGAACAGGAAGCCCCGGTCCATCGGAGAGATGCGCGCCTGGCTGGCTTCGATGAAGCTGCCGTTGAGGAAAACCTCGCTCATGCGAATGGAGACGAAAACTGTTCGGGAAGATTGGCGGCGACGCGCAAATCATATCAGCAGGCCGCGACCGGCCTGCCTGGAACATGGGCATTAGAAGGCGCCCGGGCACATAACCGAAAGTTATGCCGGAAGCGAATCATTTCATTGGATCGATGGGGAACCGAAACCTACTTTCCCAAGCCATGGACCGCGGGGCCATGACGATCACATGACGATCAGCGGACCCGGCGGCCGAAGCTTTCTCCACACCGGACAGAACCTAAGTGAAAATGTTCCAGCGCTTCACGGCCGTGCTCGCCTTGGGGGCGGTCGCCTTGCTGTCCTCCCTGCAGGCGCAAGCGGCCACCGCAAGCTCAGCGAAATCGGGCTCGGCACAAAAGCCGCTGCGCATCGCGGTCATGCGCTTCGAGCACGAGACGGTCACTTTCCTGCCGTTCGATACCGTCAAGGACGATTTCATCTACGAAGGCTCGCCTGCACGCGGCGACGCGCTGCTCGAGGGCAGCAGCTACGACAAGAGCCGCTCTTCGATCGGCGGCTTCGTGAAAGTGGCGCGCGAGCATGCGAACGTCGAACTCGTCGGCATCGAATCGCCGCTCGGTTCGAAGAAGGGAACCGGCTCGGGCTGGATCACCAAGGAAGCCTTCGACTACTTCGTCGACAACATGATCAAGGACATCAAGGCGCAAGGGCCGTTCGACGGCGCCTACCTGTCGCTGCATGGCGCGATGGGCGTCCGCGACGTCGCCAAGCCCGAAGCCGTCATCGCACGCCGCGTGCGCGAAGCCATCGGCCCGAAGGCGATGATCGTCGGCACCTTCGACCCGCACGGCAACGAGGACGAGGATTTCCTGAAGTACGCGAATCTTGCGTTCACGATCAAGTATTACCCGCACTACGACGGCTATCTGCAGGGCGAGCGCGCGGCGCGCACGCTGATCCGTGCGCTGCGTGGCGACTACAAGCCCACCACCGCGACGCGCAAGCCGCCGATCATCACGGCCTCGGTGCTGCAGTGGACGGGCGCCTCGCCGTGGATGGATCTGGTGCAGCGTGCGCTGGTCTGGGAAGCACGCTCGCCGGACGTCTACGTGAACTTCTACTACGGCTTCGCGTTCGCCGACGTGGTCGACGCGGGCATGACCTTCCAGGTGATGACCAACGGCGATCCGGAACTCGCGAACAAGATCGCCGACGACATGGCCAGCACTGCTTGGCGCCTGCGCAAGGAGCTGGTTTCGGGTACCAAGGTGTACTCGCATACCGAAGGCGTGAAGCTCGCCAAGGAGGCGATCAAGAGCGGCAAGACGCCGTTCGTGCTGGCCGATCACAGCGACCGTTCGGGCGCCGCGACCTGGCTGCTCAAGCAGGTCATCGACCAGAAGCTGTCCGGTACGCTGATCGGCACGATCGCGGATCCCGAAGCCATCGAGACGCTGCGCAAGCAGGGCGTCAAGGTCGGCGACAAGTTCGACATGATGATCGGCGGCAGGCTCGACGAATCGGCCGGCGATCCGGTGCGCGTGGTCGGCACCGTGAACACGGTCAGCGGCCCGGCCGGCGATGCCAAGGGCGCCCAGCTCTGGGTCAGCGTGAAGTTCGGTGACGGCAACGTCGTCGTCATCAGCCCGAACCTGTTCCAGGTGCGCTGGCCCGAGGTGTTCAACGACATCGGCATCAACCCGGCCGACTTCAAGGGCTTCGCGATCAAGTCGCGCGTGCATTTCCGCCGCGGCTTCTACGACAACGGCTACGCGCCGACGATCCTGCTCGTCGAGCCCGACCAGCCTTTCCTCGGCACGGTTCGACTCGAAGGGCTCAAGTACCAGCATCTCAAGCTCGACAAGTTCTATCCGTACGGCAAGAACGTGAGCTATCCGGCCAAGTGAAGACGAACCCCTCTCCGGAAAGGAGAGGGGCAGGGTAGCCAATGTCGCCGCTGCGATGACGGAAAAGCGATAACCCACGGTTATGCACTCCCGGCATCAATTCATTGGATCGCAGCGGGACGCGGCCCCTATCGTCGACCGATCATCGATCGAATCAGGCCCTCGCTGGCCTGGCCTCCTCATCAGCAGCAGGAATCAGGAACCGCTTCATGAAAATCACGCGTAGAAAAATGCTGTCCGTCTCGACCGTCGCAGGCCTTTCGGCCACCGGTCTGGCGAGCGGCGTGCAGGCGGCCGAAAAGAAGGCTGGCAGCAACAGCAAGCCGATCCGCATTGCGGTGATGAACTTCATGCACGAGAACGTCACCTTCCTGCCGTACGACACCGTGCTCGACGACTTCATCTACGAAGGCTCGCCGGCGCGCGGCGAAGCGCTGCTCGGCTCGGGCTTCGGCACCATCACCGGCTTCGTGAAAGTGGCGCGCGAGCATGCGAACGTCGAAGTCGTCGGCATCGAATCGCCGCTGTTTCCGAAGCGCGGTTCGGCCTCGGGCTGGGTGACGAAGGACGCCTTCGACACCTTGATGGCGAACATGATCAAGGACCTCAAGGCGCAAGGGCCGTTCGACGGCGCCTACCTGTCGCTGCACGGCGCCATGAGCGTGCGTGACGTGCCGCGCGCAGAAGCCGAGATCGCGCGCCGAGTGCGCGAAGTGATCGGCCCGAAGGCTTTCATCGCCGGCACTTTCGATCCGCACGGCAACGAGGATCAGGAGTTCCTGCGCTACGCGAACTTCGCGTTCTGCATCAAGTATTACCCGCACTACGACGATCATCTGCAGGGCGAGCGCGCCGCGCGCATGCTGATTCGCAGCATTCGCGGCGACTACAAGCCGACGACGGCGACGCGCAAGCCGCCGATCATCACGGCCTCGGTGCTGCAGTGGACGGGCGCTTCGCCGTGGATGGACCTCGTGCAGCGCGCACTGGTGTGGGAGGCGCGTTCGCCGGATGTCTACGTGAGCTTCTACTACGGCTTCGCGTTCGGCGACGCGGTGGATTGCGGCATGACTTTCCAGGTGATGACCAATGGCGATCCGGAACTCGCGAACAAGGTCGCCGAAGACATGGCGATGACGGCCTGGCGCCTGCGCAAGGAGCTCGTCTACGGCACCAAGGTGTACTCGCATGCCGAAGGTGTGAAGCTGGCCAAGGAAGCGATCGCCAGCGGCAAGAACCTGCCGGTGGTACTGGCCGATCACAGCGATCGCTCGGGCGCCGCGACCTGGCAGCTCGAACAGGTCATCAGCCAGAAGCTCAGCAAGACGCTGCTCGGCACCGTCGCGGACGAGCAGGCGATCGAGGCGCTGCGCAAGAAGGGCGTCAAGGTCGGTGACAAGTTCGACATGGAGATCGGCGGCCGTCTCGACGAATCGGCCGGCAAGCCGGTGCGCGTGACCGGCGTGGTCCACACCGTGAGCGGTGGCATCGGGCGCTTCGGCGGTGCGGCCAAGTCGCAGCTCTGGGTCAGCGTCAAGTTCGGCGACGGCAACGTCGTCATCATCAGCCCCTACCTGTACCAGAACCTCGAGCCCGACGAGTTCCTGGACCTGGGCATCAACCCGGCTGACTTCAAGGTGTTCTGCATCAAGTCGCGCGTGCATTTCCGCCGCGGTTATCACGACAACGGCTACGCCAAGACGATTCTGCTCGTCGAGCCCGAGCAGCCCTTCGTCGGTACCGTGCGACTCGAAGCGCTCAATTACAAATACGTCAAGCTCGACAAGTTCTACCCGTACGGGAAGAACGTCACTTATCCCTGAGCGAGATCGCCCGCGGCAACAGCACCGAGGGCGTTCTCTTTGGGTGTCGCGAGCGCCACGAGTCGGTTGGGGAGCCGGCGAGTGGCGTTTTTTCTATGTGCATCACGTGCGGTTCGAACCATTCTGAAACTACGTCACTGAGTACAAGGGAGCAGCATGAAGATCACTCGAAGAGAAATCATCAAGGCCATCGGCCCGGCGTCGCTGGCTGGGGTTTCGCTGGGGTTCACGGCGCAGGCGGCCGAGAAATCGGCCTCGTCCAAGCCATCGGCCAAGCCGCTGCGGATCGCGGCGATCTACTTCGTGCACGAGACGGTGACGTTCCTGCCGTACGACACCACGCTCGAAGATTTCATCTACGAAGGCTCGCCCGCGCGTGGCGAGGCCCTGCTGTCGTCGGACCCGCAAGGTGCGATGGGCGGCTTCGTCAAGGTGGCGCGCGAGCATGCGAACGTCGAAGTCATCGGCATCGAATCGCCGCTGATGCCCAAGACCGGCTCGGCTTCGGGCTGGATCGACAAGACCACCTACGATCATTTCGTCAACAAGATGATCGATGAGCTCAAGGCGCAGGGGCCTTGGGATTGCGTCTATCTCGCGCTGCATGGCGCGATGGGCGTTCGTGGCGTGGAGCGTCCGGAAGCCGAACTCGCCCGGCGCGTCCGCGCGGTGGTGGGACCGAAGGCTTTCATCGGCGGCACTTTCGATCCGCACGGCAACGAGGATCCGGAGTTCCTGCGTCACGCGAACCTCGCGTTCTGCGTGAAGTACTACCCGCACTACGATTACTACCTGCAGGGCGAGCGCATGGCGCGCGCGCTGATCCGCTGCGCGCGCGGCGACTACAAGCCGACCACGGCTACGCGCAAGCCGCCGATGATCACGCCGTCGGTCTTGCAGTGGACCGGGCAGTCGCCGTGGATGGACATGGTGCAGCGTGCGCTGGTCTGGGAAGCGCGCCTGCCCGACGTCTACGTGAGCTTCTATTACGGCTTCGCGTTCATGGATTCGGCCGAAGCGGGCATGACCTTCCAGGTGATGACCAACGGCGATCCGGAACTCGCGAACAAGATCGCGGACGACATGGCCAATACCGCCTGGCGTCGTCGCGAAGAGTTCTACGCGACCAAGGTACTGTCGATGAAGGAGGGCGTCGCCAAGGCCAAGGAGGCGATGAAGGCCGGCAAGACGCCGATCGTGCTCGCCGATCACAGCGACCGTTCCGGCGCGGCGACCTGGCTGCTGCGCGAAGTCATCGACCAGAAGCTCAGCAACACGCTGATCGCCACGGTCGCGGACAAGGACGCGATCGAGGCGCTGCGCAAGAAGGGCGTCAAGGTCGGAGACAAGTTCGACATGATGGTCGGCGGCAAGCTCGACGTGTCGGCCGGCGAGCCGGTGCGCATCGTCGGCACCGTCAACACGGTCAGCGGCGGCTCGGGCGGGCGGCGCGACGGACGCGTCAGCGCGGCGGCTTCGCAGCTCTGGGTCAGCGTCAAGTTCGGCGACGGCAACGTGCTCGTCATCAGCCCGTATCTGCACCAGAACACCGAGCCGGACGCGTTTCTCGACATCGGCATCAATCCGGACAGCTTCAAGGCCATCGCGATCAAGTCGCGCGTGCATTTCCGCCGCGGCTACTACGACAGCGGCTACGCCAAGACGATCCTGCTCGTGGAGCCCGACCAGCCTTTCGTCGGAACCGTGAGACTCGACGCGCTCGACTACAAGCATCTCGACCTGAAGAAGTTCTATCCGTATGGAAAGAACATCTCGTATCCGTAGCAAGGGGCCCAGAAGGTCGGGGTGCCACAAGGCTATATAATTGCAAGCCGCAGTGGCGCCCTGCTCCGCATGTTGATCGCGTTCGTCAACCTGTAACGCGATCACTCTATTTTTGTTAAAAAAGTTTGAGATAGAAATACATAACTTCGAGTTATGTCGGCAGTCGATCAATTCATTTGATAGAGGGCTGCCGAAACCCTATCTTCTGGCTGTCACGATTCATTTGGCCCTGAGTGTGAAGGCACACATCAGAACCCGATTAAAATTTTTTCATCATTGCGATTTATGTGATCCATCCAAAAAACAGCGGAAGAAATAACAGAGCCCACCCGTAGGAGCGGCGACGGCTTGTGAAGCACCTTTGGGAAAGCACTCTTCGCTTTCCGCCATGCAGGAGTTAAATGATGGAATTTGGCAAACGCCAAGACCCCAAGAAGCGGTTGTACGGCATCGTGGGCGTGGTGCTTTTTCACGTTTTGCTGGTTTGGGGTCTCGTGTCGGGTCTGGCTCGCAAGGCGATCGAAGTGCTGCCGTCGCCGATCGAAACCCAGATCCTCGAAGACGATGTTCCGCAAGAGGAGCCGCCACCGCCGCCGCCTCCGCCGGATCTCGACATTCCGCCGCCGCCGTTCGTGCCCCCGCCTGAAATCAATATCGCGACGCCACCGCCGCCGTCACAGAACACGCTGTCCGCTGTGTCGACGACGCCGCCTCCGCCGGCCCCGCCGCCGGTCGCCGCCCCCAAGCCCGCTGTTCGCGTTGCGCCCGTCGTCAAGGCCAGCGCCTGCCGTCAGCCGGAATATCCGCCGGTCTCGGAGCGCCTGGGTGAAGCCGGAACCGTGGTGCTGCAGATGCTGGTGGGCGTCGACGGCAAGGTGACCGAGAGCCGGATCGAGACGAGCAGCGGTTTCGAACGTCTCGACAAGGCTGCTCAGCAGGCGCTGTCGCGCTGCCGGTTCACGCCGGGCTCCGTCGACGGCAAACCCGAGCCGAGCTGGGCCCCGCTCAAGTACACGTTCAAGCCGCAGTCCTGACACGCAGTCCTGATTCCTATCATTTGGAGATATTCGATGTTGTTCAAAGCCTCTCTCAAGGCGCTGATCCTGAGCGCCACCGTGTTGCTGCCGACGGCGCTGATGGCGCAGGGCGCTCCCGCCGAAGCTCCGGCCACCGAAGCGCCTGCCGAAACGGCCGCTCCGGCGCCGGTCGCTGCCGAAACCGCCGCTCCTGCCGAAGCTCCGGCCGCCGGTGACAAGGAGACCATCGCCGTCGAGAACCCTTATGGGATCGGCGCGCTGTGGGCGCAGGGCGACTTCGTCGCCAAGGGTGTTCTGGTGCTGATGCTGATCATGTCGGGTGCGACCTGGTACATCATGATCGTCAAGCTCATCGACCAGACCAAGCTGTTCAAGCAGGCCAAGGAAGCCAACGCCACGTTCTGGACCAGCAAGTCGGTCGCCGAAGGTCTCTCCAAGGTCAAGACGGGCACGCCATTCTGGTACATCGCCGATCGTGGCGTCGCCGCGAGCCAGCATCACGAAGGTACGCTGGTCGAGCAGATCGACCTGTCGAGCTGGGTGACGATGAGCATCAATCGCGCGGTCGACGAAATCCAGAGCAAGCTGCAGGGCGGCCTCGCCGTGCTCGCCACCGTGGGTTCGACCGCTCCGTTCGTGGGCCTGTTCGGCACGGTCTGGGGCATCTACCACGCGCTGACGGCCATCGGCATCAGCGGCCAGGCCTCGATCGACAAGGTCGCCGGTCCGGTCGGTGAAGCGCTGATCATGACCGCCATCGGTCTGGCGGTCGCCGTGCCGGCGGTCATGGGCTACAACTGGCTGGTTCGCCGCAACAAGGCGGGCATGGAGACGGTGCGCAGCTTCAGCGCGGACCTGCACTCGGTCCTGCTGTCCGGCACCCGCGTCGGCAACAAGTAAGGTCCCAGGTTGTGAAGGGCAAGATACGCGAGGCGAGTTTCACTCTCCCCACGTCTCAAACGGCTTGTCCTTCACTTTTTATCCGGGAACCGGAACTCGGGAATCGGGAGTGAAGGGTCGGGAATCGTAAAAGCCAATGAACGGCTGCGCGATCCCGCTTCAACGATTCCCAAGGCCCCATTCCAGATTCCCCAAAAGTTCGGAGAACTTTTCCGATGGCGATGCAAGTAGGTGGAGACGACGAAGGCGAAGACGCCGTTGTCTCCGCGATCAATACCACGCCGCTGGTGGACGTGATGCTGGTGCTGCTGATCATCTTTTTGATCACGATTCCGGTGGTGACGCAGACGGTGCCGGTGAAGCTGCCGAACGAGCGCAACCAGGCGCTGCAGACCAAGCCCGAGAACATCGTGATCGCGATCGACAAGGAC
>QFCS01004976.1_pt1 | contig 41849 bp, 33 predicted proteins | sample 3576561 | NCBI WGS metagenome assembly QFCS01 | reverse complement strand
TGCAGCCATCTCTGCTATCATGGATGAGCGCTTCAAGGAATTGCCTTATGAAGGACATCGCTTCTGGGACCTGAAGAGAAGAAACCTTCCTGTTGTTCGTCTGACTGTAGACTTACCACAGGTGAATGCAGCAACTACACTACCTGCAGGTAACTTCCGCTTCCTGTTACCAATACCAAATGCTGAAATACAGGCTAACCCTGTTATACAGCAGAACCCGGGTTATACCAACTAACCTTATAATGCTAAATAAAAAAGAGGTCATCTGTTTAAAGCAGATGGCCTCTTTTTTTACAGGAAAATAGTATGTTTAAAGAGAGGTAAGTAAAATGAAAACAACATCGGTGCACTAAACCAATTTTTCATTCAAGAGAAAACCCATTGTTTCCTTTTCTTCAGGCAAAGTTGCTAATACCAGTTCAATGCCTTCTGTGGTAATATAACAATGCGGGGTATCAAGTTGCTGTAAAACTACAAGGCCTTCTTCTGCCAGGCTAATGAGGTGTTTATGAATAAGATCCCAACCATAAGTAGCATGCAATACCATTTCTCTGGGTGTACAGAGATATTGCTCAGGATGGGGTTCGTCTCTTACGATCCTATATAAGGTCTGTAAGGTTTGATAGCTGTTATCCATACCTGTAAGATACTTCAAGCCCTAATTTTTGATGCTTCCGGAAACCGGAATTTGTCAACATTGAATTCACCAAAAACACACAGAAATACACACATCAGGGAAATTTGTATTGAAAATCACCTTGTTAGGAGTTGTTGGATACTGGCATTTAGCTTTTGAACCGTTTCGATTTTAGGATTTTGTTCTGATAGCACACCCCCAGCACCTTCTGCATAATTAACAGAGAAATCTAATATATAGATACAGGTTCACTTCTAAATTGGACATTCCTCTGTTCCTCTGTTTCTCTGTTTCGCTGTTCCTCTGTTCAATATTTCATCAACCCTTTTCCAGCCATCAGTATCCCGGTAAGCAAAATAAAAATAAGTACAATTTTGCGGAACAGGTCTTGTGAAACACTGTTCAATAACTTTTTACCAATATAAGATCCCACAAAAGCAATCAGTATAAGTCCGGGCAAATACCACCAGTATTGTTCTTGAACATATCCCTGTTGTACATACACAACTGAACGACTTAAATCAACCCCAAAATCAATGGCAGCGGATGTCGCTATAAAAATATTTTTCTCTAATCCAAATGAGGTAAGTGTTACTGCCCTGATAGCCCCTCCGGTGCCAATAAATCCGGCCAGAAATCCTGCAATACCACCTCCGGTTATTGCATTGGCATTATTGGCTTTTAAGCGCAAATCTGGCTTCCAGAGGAACAAAAGCGCGAAAAATATACAGAAAACGCCCAATAACAATTCCGCATACACAAATGCTACCTGGTTGCTAAGCCAGGCCCCGCCAATTACCAGCAAAACGCTCGGAATACCAATTTTCCAGATCAGCGACCATTGTATATGCTGTCTGAATAACACCAGTTTGGCTATATTACTAAACACGTGGAGAAGCCCAGTTAAACCCAGAACTGTCTTAAAATCAAAGAAAAAGCCCGCCAAAGGCACAAAAAATACAGAAGATCCAAAACCGCCAACGGTACCCACTACTTCACTTAGTAAAGCCAGTAACAAAAAAAGAAATGCATTGGCCATGGGGCTTATTGTGTTTTAACGACTCATTTTTTCCGGTAAACTCGTACCTTTGCTGCCCATTTATCAAAAAAACCTTGAGCTGGTTAAAGATAAAGCTTGAGGATGAACAGCTAAAATATCAATAAAAAATACACCATGGCCACCGTTACCAGAGAGAATATCGGGTTACTGACCGACAAATTGACCGTTACCCTTAAAAAGGAAGATTATTTATCAGGATTTGAACAGAGCCTGAAAAAATATGCCAAGAATGCCAATATCCCTGGCTTCAGAAAAGGCATGGTTCCTGCCGGACTGGTTAAAAAAATGTACGGACAGAGTGTGTTTACCGATGAGGTATTGCGTACAATCGAGAAAGAACTGAACACCTACCTTACTACCGAGTCTCTCGACATCTTTGCCCAGCCATTGCCTTTAGACAATGATGCGCGTGCATTAGACATGAACAACCCGGCAGATGTAAGTTTTGCATTTGAAATTGGTTTGAAACCAAGTTTCGATATCGACACCAAAAAAATCAAAGTAACCCGTTACGTTATTGATGTAACAGATGAAATGGTTAACCAGGAAATTGAACGCTTACAGGTTCGTAATGGTAAAATGACTGAGCCTGAAGCTGTAACCGGCGATGATAACGTACTCAATGTAAAATTCATTGAAAGCGATAAAGATGGCAATGAAGTAGAAGGTGGTATCACCAAAGACAATTCATTACTGGTTAAATATTTTGAAGAAAAATTTCGCAAAAAATTAATCGGTAAGAAAAACGATGATACCGTTGTATTGCAGTTGGATAAAGCATTTGAAGACAAAGAGAAAGAAGCAATTCTTGCCGACCTCGGATTAACTGCAGAAGATGGTAACCGCTATTTCAAACTCCTGATCACCAAAGTTGGTTTGGTAGAAAAAGCGGAACTGAATGCAGAACTTTTTGCATCAGTTTATCCAAATTCTTCCATTGCTACTGAAGAAGATTTTCGTGCAGAAGTGAAGAAAGAAATTGCTAACTATTACGCTCAACAAGCGCGTAACCAGATACATGATCAGATTTATCACCACCTGGTAGACCATACCAACATGGAATTTCCGGAAGGATTCCTGAAACGCTGGTTACAAACTGGTGGCGAAAAACCAAAATCTGCAGAAGAAGCAGAAACAGAATACCCAAGCTTTGTCAACCAACTTAAATGGACATTGGTAAGCAGCAAACTGGCAGCAGATAATAAAATTGAAGTGTTACCCGATGATATCCGCGATTTCGCCAAACAACAACTGTTCAGCTATATGGGCGGTCAATTAGGCGCACTAGGCGATAACCAGCAGTGGGTTGAAGATTATGCTAACCGCATGATGCAAGACAGGAAATTTGTAGAAGACAGCTACCACCGCATCAGCACCGAAAAACTCTTTGGAATCCTGGAAACACAGGTTACTGCCAAAGAAGAAAGCATCAGCGCCGAAGCTTTCGCGGAGAAACTGCACCATCACCACCACTAAGACAAATGGCTGATATCTGATATTTTTTTGAGGCCGGATGCATCAGCATCCGGCCTTTTCATGTCAAATCCGACATCCGCCATCAGCCATCAGCCATCTTCACCTGTCTTGTTGTCGCAAAACCAACTTTGCACAGTATTTGAACAGTAATTTTGGTAGAAGTGCAAATCACTTATCTTCAAAGCGTAAAACGTACTATATGAATTTTGGAAAAGAGTTTGAAAAATACGCTGTGAAACACAGGGGTATCAGCAGTGCATCCCTTCACAGTTACCAGCAACACCATGAAGTAACCAACCTTACTCCTTATATTATTGAAGAGCGTCCACTGAATGTTGCCAGTATGGATGTATTCAGCCGTTTAATGATGGACCGCATCATTTTTATGGGTGAAGGCATCAATGACTATGTTGCCAATATTGTAACCGCACAATTATTGTTCCTGGAAAGCACAGACAGGTCACGTGACATCCAGATGTACATAAACTGTCCGGGCGGTAGTGTATATGCCGGCCTAGGCATTTATGATACCATTCAGTTTATTGGTCCTGATGTAGCAACTATTTGTACCGGTATGGCAGCAAGTATGGGCCAGATATTATTATGTGCAGGTGTAAAAGGCAAAAGAACAGCCTTAAAACATAGCCGTATTATGATGCACCAACCCAGTGGGGCCATCGGCGGGCAAGCTACTGATATTGAGATTACTGCAAGGGAAATCAAAAAACTAAAACAGGAACTCTATTCCATCACCGCATACCATACTGGAAAAGAGGTAGAAACCATTGCCAAAGACAGCGATCGCGATTTCTGGATGACCGCCCTCGAAGCGAAAGAATATGGCCTGGTAGATGAAGTACTGTTAACCAATCCAAGGAAAGAGAAGAAATAGACCATAGTCAATAGACCATGGACCATGGTCTATTGACCAAAACCCATTTTCAAATTTTCAAATCTTCAAATTTTCAAATTACATGTCACACTTAAAATATATCAATCCTTTTCTCATGGAAGACGAGGAAGAGAACGAACCAAAAGATGATAAACAGGAACAACCAGGTTTTATCATGAAGAAGATGGAAAAGCTCTTCTTTGAAAAAAGGGCCGTTTACTTATGGGGGCCGGTTGAAGATAAATCTGCCCGCGAAGTGGTGAGCAAATTACTCCTGCTTGATGCAGATAAACCAGGAGAAGAAATCAAGTTTTATATTAATAGTCCAGGTGGTGTTGTAACCAGCGGGATGGTTATTTATGATACGATTAAAATGATCCAGAGTCCGGTTAGTACCATTTGTATGGGACTTGCCGCAAGTATGGGTTCAATTTTATTGAGTGTGGGAGCAAAAGGCAAACGTTTTATTTATCCTCACGGAGAAGTAATGATTCACCAACCAAGTTTGGGTGGTTATTTTCAGGCTACCAGTGCAGATATCGAAATACATGCAGAGCAGATCCGCAAAACAAAAGAACTGGGTGCTAAAATACTGGCAGAAAACTGTGGTAAAACAGTCGATCAAATCATGAAAGATTTCGATCGCGATTACTGGATGGATGCCACTGAAGCAGTAGAATATGGCATTGTAGACGGCATTTTATCAAAAATATAGGCCATTTAACCCATTTTCACCGAATTAAGCCCCGTTTGGTCACCCGAACGGGGTTACCTTTGCAACATAAGTCTTAAAAAATGTGTCTTGGTTTAAAGGTACCTGGTACACGATCATTGTATGGCAAAAGCAAATCATTTACATTGTTCTTTCTGCGGCAGAAACCGTGATGAAGTGAAAATCCTGATCGCCGGACAGGAAGGGCATATCTGTGAGAATTGTGTTGAACACGCTCAGGAGATCATAGTACAGGAACTCAGTAATAAAACAGATGTAAATAATGGCGGCTCAGGTTTTAAACTCAATGTTCGCAAACCGGCAGAAATCAAAAAATTCCTGGATGAATATGTGATCGGTCAGGATGATGCCAAAAAGGTATTATCTGTTGCCGTTTACAACCATTTCAAACGTGTTACCCAAAAACAACAGCAAGACGATATTGAAATTGAAAAAAGCAATATCATCATGGTGGGTGAAACAGGTACTGGAAAAACTTTATTGGCAAAAACCATCGCTCGCTTACTAAACGTACCCTTTGCCATTGTAGACGCCACCGTATTTACCGAAGCCGGTTATGTGGGAGAAGATGTAGAAAGTATGCTTACCCGCTTATTGCAAAACTGCAACTACGATGTTACTGCTGCAGAAAGAGGTATTGTATACGTTGATGAAATAGATAAAATTGCCCGCAAAGGCGATAACCCTTCTATTACCCGCGATGTTAGTGGTGAGGGAGTACAACAAGGTTTACTCAAAATGCTAGAAGGCACCGAAGTACTGGTACCACCTCAGGGCGGCAGAAAACACCCTGAACAAAAAATGATTAAAGTCGATACGAGAAATATATTGTTTATCTGCGGTGGTGCATTTGATGGTATTGATAAAGTAATTGCCAGAAGGGTTAACACCAACGCTATTGGCTTTAGTGTAAACAAAGAAGAACAGGAGATGCAACGCAAGAACCTGTTGCAATTCATCAATGCTCAGGATTTGAAAAGCTTTGGATTGATTCCTGAACTACTCGGTAGATTACCGGTAGTTACCTATCTAAACCCACTCGATCAGGAAACCCTGAGAAGCATATTGGTTGAACCAAAGAACTCCCTGATCAAACAATACAATCGTTTGTTTGAAATGGAAGGCATTGAACTGATCATCGATAATGAAGTACTCGACTTCATGGTATCAAAAGCCCTTGAATATAAACTGGGTGCACGTGGCTTACGTAGTATCTGCGAAAGCATACTCACAGATGCCATGTTCGAACTACCCGGCACCGATACCAAACAACTGCATGTAACCAAAACCTATGCAGAACAAATGTTCAACAAAAGCAAGCTTAGCGCTCTTAAAGTAGCCTAAAAAACTGAAGAACAGAGAAACAGAGGAATAACCAATTTTTAAGTAGGGAAATATTGATGAGCGATGGGAATAACTTCTTATCGCTTTTTTATGCAGAGCCATTAATTTGCAGTGAAGTATCGGGTCCGAACGACTCACTATTCACCATTCACTACTCACTACAATGAACGAACTAATTCAAAGATTAACAACTGAAGCAGGACTTACCCCTGAACAAGCACAAAAAGCTGTCGCTACTATTGCCGGTTTTGTAAAAGAAAAATTTCCGATGCTGGGAGGAGCCGTAGACCAGATTTTCTCGGCAGGTGCCAAGGAGGAAGAATAAATAAAATATGCTTTTCTGTGTACTTCAGTGCATTCAGTGGCAATAAATAAAAATAGATTGCCACTGAATGCACTGAAGTACACAGAAGACTATTTCTTTCTTTTACCTACTAACTGGTAGGAATGATTAATAAGTTCTTTTAGCTGTCTGGTACTCAATACCCCATCTACCACAATTGTATTCCAATGTTTTTTATTCATGTGGTAACCGGGTAACACCGATTGCGGATACTGTTCCCGAAGTTCTATTGCCAGATCAGGGTCGCATTTAACATTGAACTGCACAATTTCATTATCGAGTCCCACGAGGAAAAAAATTTTCCCATTGATCTTATACACAAGTGTATCAGGACCAAATGGCGTGGTTTCTTCCACATCGGGAAGCGATAAAACATAATTGCGGAGATCTTCGATATGCAAGGGAGAAAAATTAAAAATTAAAAAGTCAAAATCATCATTAGGTTTTGACTTTTGATTTTTGAATTTTGACTTTTGAACTATTTCTTTATCAACTCTCTCACTGCCGTAACCAACTCCCCTTTAGTAATCGGTATGCCCATGATTTTATTATATCCTTTGGCATCTACCAGGTATTGGTCGCGGATGATTTTGATGAGTTGACCGTTGTTGATTTCGGGAATGAGTACATGTTCAAAATTACCGATGATCTCTCCCAGGTTTTTCGGGAAGGGTCTTAAGTAGCGAATATGCGCATGACTCACTTCTATGCCTTCTGCCAGTAATTCCACTACAGCACTTTTAATGGCACCGTAGGTAGATCCCCAACCTAGTATCAATACTTTTCCTTTTTCGGGTCCGTTATCTAATGTTTGTAATGGAATGTAATCTGCAATCTTATCTACTTTGGCCTGGCGTGTTTTCACCATGTGCTGGTGATTCTCTGGCTCATAGTTTACATTACCCGTAACGTCTTGTTTTTCCAGTCCGCCTATACGATGTTCCAAACCAGCGGTACCAGGTACTGCCCATGGACGTACCAGTTTTTCATCGCGCTTATATGGCATGAATTTTTCTTCTCCTTCAGCCAACCCTTTTTTAAATTCAACCTTTATGGGCTGAAGATCTGATGATGATGGAAACTTCCATGGTTCGGCACCATTGGCAATATATCCGTCACTCAGTAAAATAACAGGAGTCATATGTTGTACCGCAATACGTACGGCTTCATAAGCCACATCAAAACAATCGCTAGGAGTTGACGATGCTATTACAGGCACGGGGCACTCCCCATTTCTTCCATAATATGCTTGCAATAGATCACTCTGTTCTGTTTTAGTTGGTAAACCGGTTGAAGGTCCACCGCGTTGGATATTTATAATGAGCAGTGGTATTTCAAGCATCACCGCCAAACCCATTGCTTCTGTTTTCAAAGCCATGCCCGGGCCTGAAGTAGTAGTGATACCCAATGATCCACCATAGCTTGCCCCAATTGCGGCGCTGATGCCCGCAATTTCATCTTCTGCCTGAAAAGTGCGTATACCAAATGCTTTATGTTTACTTAACTCATGCAGGATATCTGATGCTGGTGTAATAGGATAGGTACCCAGGAAAATAGGCAACCCACTTTTTTCACTCGCAGCGATTAACCCCATCGATAAAGCCTGGTTTCCCATAATGCTACGGTATAACCCGGGGTTCATTTTGGCCTTCTCTACTTTATACCTTGTTGTAAACGATTCTGTAGTATCTCCATAATGGTATCCGGCTTGTAATACTTTGATATTACTTTGCAGGATCACATCTTTCTTACCAAACTTTTCTTTAAGGAAGTCAATAGTGTTTTCCAGACTACGATTATACATCCAGTATAGTAGTCCAAGTACAAACATATTCTTCGCACGGTCTCTTTCCTTCGTGCCAAGCTCAGTAAATTCTTTCAGCGCCTCGCGGGTAAGTTTGGTAACATCTACTTTGGTGAGTTCGTAACCGTCTAAACTACCATCATCCAAAGGATTAACACCATCGGGATAATTGGCAAGTCGCAGATTTTTTGCATCAAACCCATCAATATTGGCGATGATTTTTCCACCGGGTTTTATACTCTTCAGGTTAACTTTTAAGGCCGCTGCATTCATAGCAACCAATACATCACAAAGATCACCGGGGGTAAATACCCGGTCGCTGGAGAATCGTAACTGAAATCCACTTACCCCGGGTAAAGTACCGATGGGGGCACGAATTTCAGCTGGAAAATCTGGAAAAGTAGCCAGGTCAATCCCCAATAGCGCAGTATTATTGGTAAACTGCTGTCCTGTTAACTGCATCCCGTCACCACTGTCACCGGCAAATTTTATCACTACATCCTGTAGAAGCGTTTCTTTTCTTTCCATCCGATAGGCTTTATATAGCAAAGTTAGCAATATTGAAGCTCCCCTGCCAGCAGATTTGCCAAAATCGAAAAACAATAATCATCTGTCATAAATTAGTTTATATTAATTAAATGTTTGTTATATTGATTTCCCATATGTATAGAATATTACTTTCTTTCTTGTGTATCGGCTTTGTTTTACCCTTGATAGCACAGGAAAGAATATATATTCATTACGATAGAGCCCAGTATAGTGCAGGTGATACTATCTGGTTCAAAGCCTACTTTTATAATAATGGGAAACCATCTTTCGCCAGTAAGAATTTTTACCTTCAACTCGTTGATTTGAATGGCAAGAAGATTGCAGAGCAACATTATGTGGTGATAGGCGGTTCTGTAAATGGTGGTATTGCGTTATCCGACACCTTAAAACAATCATATTATGTAGTAAGGGCTTTTACACCTGAAAGCATCGGGTATGAGGAAGCATTTATTTATAAAAAAATATTACCACTTCAGCAACGATCAATCGTACGAAAAAAAACAGGTTCACTATTAGCAAACTTTGTGGTGGATGGTAATGTATGGCCATTAGGTGTAGAAACTTCAATTTTTGCATATACCCGTTCTGCTGGTGGTGCACCCGTATCTGTAAAGGGGGTTATTAAAGATGAAAAAGATTCTATTGTTCAGCAATTTACATCTGATGAATATGGCATTGCGCAGTTTAACCTCAAAGCCATAAACTGCGGGCCGTACCGCGCCTCTATTATCTGGAACAATGAATCGCATATATATGAATTACCCAGAGTTGATTCTACGGGTATTGGTTTGAATGTTAGAACGGAAGGAAATGGGTTTGAATACAGGATAATGATAGGCAAGCACCTTGCCATTAAGGATACTTTACTATTATCGGTTAAACAAAAAAACCAGTTGTTATTTTATAAAGAATATGTTTTACAAAAAGAGCTAGGTATTCAAGGAAGAGTAAATTTTTCCAATGCTGATGCTGGCTTTTTTGAATGTGTACTTGAAAATAAAAATGGTAAAGTACTGGCATCCAGAACTATTTTTGCCATCCCGGAAAAAATACAAACCACAGTTGAGATAAAACCAGAACAGCTTGATTTTGCAGCTCACGCACTCAATAAGTTCAATCTAATTTTTCCTGATACCATTCCACGTTCCTATTCCGTATCGGTGACAGCAGATTCCAACCTGAACGATAGCGAACAACAGGAATGGGTTGATTATCGTTTACTACTACCAGGTTTTCTCGAAGAAGATCTGAATGCTTTACAGCACGATTATGCCCGTTTTTTTTCTGACACGAATGGTATCAGCCAGCTCAATAGGGTATTGGCTTTTTATAAACCTCATCGCTTTATTTCGGAAGGGGTTAAAGCCGCTGATCCATATCTGATAAGTACAGAAGGAACTGTATATAATAATAAAAATACGGGAATAATGAGCGGCGGTAGTTTAAAAATGTTAATGGTGAATGATGGAAAACAATTACTGATAGAAACACCTGTATCTACTACCGGAAGATTTAAAGTTGATTCCCTTATTTTTTTTGGAGATGCCCGTATTTATTATACATACTATAATGAAAAGGGAAGAACACTAAGCGCCAAAATCAGGGTTGATAGTACAGAGCGTGATTTTCGTTTTAACCAGATCCCCTACTATAAACAGTTTTATGCTTCATTGATTGATACGGGTAATCTCAATCGCCCCGTATTTGCGCCCGCTACCGGAACTACGCTCAAAGAGGTAACCGTTTTCACCAAGATCAAAAAACCAACTGTTGCCGACAGATATGTAAGTGACCGATTTAAAAATGATGGGAAGGTTTTATTTGATATGACCCAGACTTTAAGCCGACCAACGCTTGATCAACTGATTCGTGTAAAGCTCCCTTCTTTGTACATTAAACAGGAGGGGCCTGATGAATACAAATTACTTACTAAAACATATTACGGTTTAAGTCAACTGACAGGTCAATGGGAAGTTGATATTTATCTTGATGAATATAAAGTAAGGTTACAGGATGTATTAAACATCAATCTTGAAGACATCGCATTGATTAAATACAATACGGTTGGATTTCCAATTGGGGCCCTATTCATTTATCTTAAAAAAGCGGAAGATCGTGCCATTAATCTTCCATCCCGGACACAGTTTTTTGATATTAAAGGATATTCTCCCATTCTGACATATAACCCGGTTGATTATGAAGAGATAGACAAATCAAACCCTATCAGCGACAAAAGGAAAACCCTGTTATGGAAACCAGATATATATGTTCATTCTGTTGACGCAAAACCAGCTATCATATTTTATAATAATGATCAGGCAACTTCCTTTTTAATTACTGTAGAAGGCATGGATTTAAAAGGGAGACTATTTAAGAAACAGTTACGTGTACAGAAGTAAACCAACACGCATCAAATGATAAAGGTTAATTTTCCTGGGACACAGGTTAAGCTAGCATCTTTCCAAACCGTTTTGCATATATTTGAGTATTAAAAAAGAACAATATGGCTTTATTTAAATCTAGTAACCCTACCCTGTCTGAGAAAATGTTTAATAAGAGCCTACAGGCAGATGCTGCGGCACAGGGTGTAATGAGTGTGAGAGGAACCATTAATAAGTTTGGTTTCCTGATGCTGATGGTGATAGGATCTGCATCTTATACCTGGCATTTGTTTGAGCAACTGAATGAAGGATTAATGAATACCCTGATGATTGTAGGTGCCATTGGTGGTTTAATCACAGGACTTGTTATTTCATTTAAACCGAATTGGGCTCAATATGCTGCGCCAGCCTATGGTATTTTACAAGGATTCTTCATTGGCGGTATTTCAGCCATATTGAATGCTGCATTTGCAGATAAATACCCTGGACTTGTAATGCAGGCTGTAGGACTAACTTTTGGTGTTGCGATTGCCATGTTTGCATTGTATAATTTCAGGATCATTAAACCTACTCAACGATTCAGGTCGATTGTAATATCTGCCTTAATGGGCATTATGATTTTTTACCTGATTACCATGGTGCTGAATCTTTTCGGTGTTACAGTAAGCTTCCTGTATGATAGCAGTTGGTTAAGTATTGGTATCAGTCTTTTTGTAATTACCATTGCTGCCTTAATGTTGATTCTCGATTTCGAAAGAATTGAACAGGGAGCAGAAATGGGTGCCCCTAAATATATGGAATGGTATTGTGCATTCGGATTAATGGTTACCATCATCTGGCTTTATATTGAAATACTGAAGCTTTTGAGTAAACTGGGAAGCAGAGATTAATCTCCTTTGCGTATAAAAAAACCATCCGCCAAAAAAGTGGATGGTTTTTTTATACCCACCATTAACGCAATCAAACTATCTTAGACCTGAATAATATTTGCCATGCAATTCAACAGAACCAAGCTAACAGACGACGAACTGGTATTCATTTACAGAAGCCTTGTATTGCCCAGAATGATAGAGGAAAAAATGCTGGTATTACTACGCCAGGGCAAAATCAGTAAATGGTTCAGTGGTATTGGTCAGGAAGCTATTGCTGTAGGCAGCACCCTTGCCCTGCAAAAAGATGAGTGGATTATGCCACTGCATCGCAACCTCGGTGTATTTACCACCAGGCAAATGGGGTTGGAAAAACTGTTTAAACAATGGCAGGGCAATAAAGATGGTTACAGCAAAGGGCGCGAACGCAGTTTTCATTTTGGTAGTAAACCGCATTATATCTGTGGTATGATTTCTCACCTCGGTCCACAGCTTGCCTTAGCTGATGGGGTAGCACTGGCTTATAAACTCAAAAAAGAAAATAAAGTATCACTTGCTTATTCCGGCGATGGCGGCACCAGCGAAGGAGATTTTCATGAAGCTTTAAATGTAGCGGCAGTTTGGGAACTACCCGTAATTTTTGTGATTGAAAACAACGGCTATGGTTTGAGCACTCCCGTTAATGAACAATACCGTTGCGAAAGCCTGGTTGATAAAGCCAAAGGTTATGGCATGGAAGGAATTCGGATTGATGGTAATAATATACTTGAAGTATACGATACTATTCGCGGGGTACGCGATTACTGTATCAATCATCAAAAACCATATCTCATAGAATGCATGACATTCCGCATGCGCGGCCACGAAGAAGCCAGTGGCACCAAATATGTACCAAAAGAATTGTTTGAAGAATGGGGCAAGAAAGATCCCGTTAAAAATTATGAACAGTTCCTGATCAGCGAAGGAATTATCAGTGAAATGCAGGTAGCTGAAACCAGGAACGAATTCAGGGATTATATTGAAACAGAACTAAAAGCAGCATTCGAAGCAGAAGCAATTATACCAGACAGTGAAGAAGAACTGAGAGATGTTTATGCTAAAAAGTCAATGGTCGATAGTCAAAGGTCAATAGTTAATATTGAGGATACGCAAGCTACTATTCACCATTCACCATTCACCATTCACGAAAAACGCTTTATAGACGCTTTACAAGACGGCCTTCGGCAAAGTATGGAGCAACACGAAAACCTGATTCTCATGGGTCAGGATATTGCTGAGTATGGAGGAGCATTTAAAATCACCGAAGGTTTTGTTGATCAGTTTGGTAAAGACCGTGTACGCAACACACCTTTATGTGAGAGTGCGATTGTAGGTACTGCATTAGGATTAAGTCTGGAAAATTATAAGTCAGTGATGGAAATGCAGTTTGCCGATTTTGTAAGTGTTGGTTTTAACCAGATCGTTAATAATCTTGCCAAAATACATTACCGCTGGGGACAAAATGCCGACGTAGTAATACGTATGCCTACCGGAGGTGGTGTAGGTGCCGGACCTTTTCATTCTCAAAGCAATGAAGCATGGTTTACACATGTACCCGGACTTAAAGTTGTTTACCCATCTAATCCGCAGGATGCAAAAGGATTATTGACTGCGGCCATCAATGATCCGAACCCGGTGATGTTCTTTGAGCATAAAGCCCTTTACAGAAGTGTAACGGGCATGGTGCCAAACGAATACTATGAAACACCTATCGGTAAAGCAATTATTACCAAAGCTGGAACAGATATCTCCATTATAACCTATGGCGCAGGCGTGCATTGGGCACTCGCATTCCAGGAACAGCACCCGGAAATCTCCTTACATATACTTGATCTCAGAACACTGCTTCCGCTTGACTTTGAAGCCATACGAAATGCAGTAGCTACAACCGGAAAAGTGTTGATTTTACATGAGGATACTTTAACCGGTGGCATTGGGGGAGAAATCAGTGCACTAATCAGTGAACATTGTTTTGAATTACTTGATGCACCAATTATACGTTGTGCTTCTTTAGACACACCGGTTCCTTTTAATATAGAATTAGAGAAAAATTTTATGGCTGATAGCCGGTTAGCAGATTCAATTAAAAAATTGATGACTTATTAATTATCTTAATACCTCCATTCATCTAACCCATCTGCGTAACCTTCCTTTATCAGGGTAACATTCGGAACCCACTGAACAAATGACAAAAAAGTTTACGTAAGGAGAGAGATATTTAATGTACGATTTATGAAAAAGATTATTTTTCTGGAATTGTTAGTACTGCTATGCATCTTCTGTAAAGCACAAAAGCAACAGGCTTACCAGCCTCCCTATTTTGCAGAACAAAACCGACTACAAAAAATAGCACCCCTGTTTCCGGCCATTGAACAACTCTACCGCACACACGCAGAAAAAAATCATTTCCCAGGTTACACATTTGGTATTGTGCTTGACGGCAAATTGGTATTTTCCGGTAGCGGTGGTTATCTTGATGTTCAGAAAAAAAATCCGGTTACAACAGACTCGAGGTTCCGTATAGCATCGATGTCTAAAAGTTTTACTGCAATGGCTATTGTAAAACTGAGAGACGAGGGCAAACTTCGCTTGGATGATCCGGTTGAAAAATACATTCCAGAAATAAAAGGACAACAACTCACCAACGACGCTCCAACACTTACCATTCGCGATTTGATAACACATGCAGGTGGCTTTCCGCAGGATGACCCCTGGGGCGATCGTCAACTGGCAGATACTGAAGCAGAATTACTGGCCCTCATTAAAAAAGGTCTGCATTATTCCAATGTAACAGGAGTTAAATATGAATACAGTAATCTCGGATTTACCATGTTAGGTTATATCATTCATAAGGTTTCAGGTAAACCTTATAGCAAGTATATAGCTGAAAATATCTGGGAACCACTTGGTATGACAGCATCCACTTTTGAATACAACAGCGTACCTGCAGCTTCGCTGGCTAAAGGCCATAGATGGATCAATAATAGTTGGAGAGATGAACCGCTTTTACACGATGGTATTTTTGGTGCAATGGGTGGAATGATAACCTCACTGAATTCATTCAGTAAGTACATGGCTTTACATTTAAGTGCATGGCCACCTTCCAATGATAAAGACTTAGGACCCATTAAAAGAAGTAGTATTCGTGAAATGCACCAGCCTCATAATTTTAGTTCATTAAACAGCCAGTACCGATACCCAGATGGAAGGTTATGCCCGATGGTTACCGCATACGGTTATGGCTTGCGCTGGTCGAGGGATTGTGAAGGAAGAACTTCTGTCGGTCACAGTGGTGGCTTACCGGGTTTTGGTAGCAATTGGGTAATACTTCCAGAGTTTGGAATTGGAGTGGTGATGTTTGCAAACCTTACGTATGCATCTACCGCCGGTATTAATGCACAGGTATTAGATACCTTGGTGAGAGCTGGTGGATTAAAACCAAGAATTGTCCCATCTTCCGATATACTTTTAGATGCACAAAAAAGATTACTTGAAATTATACCATCCTGGGATAAAGCAGAAAAATCAGGTTTGTTTGCCGATAACTTTTTTGATGATTATCCTATCGAAAGTCTGAAAGCGCAGTACCGTAAGATGTTTGAATCAGTCGGAAAAATTAAACAAGTGGGAGATATGATACCCGAAAATCAATTGCGTGGCAGCTTTACTATCTATGGCGAAAAGGGAAATATCAATCTCTTTTTTACTATGACGCCTGAAAACCCTTCAAAAATTCAAGAGTTAAGCATAAGGTAGCACTTGTCATTTTTTAATATGGCTTCTTTAAACCATTACAGTCCCAAGAAAATTGGCTTCAAGCTGCAAGCCGCAAGCTACAAGCCTTGACGGGTGCTTTTTTATAGACTTTCTGCACTAAATGGAATAATAGAGGGGGAGAAAACTTAAAGTCAGTTGCTTAAAGTAATATTTGGTTGCCGTAAATGCACTATCTGCTATTAATTGAACACAGATATTCATACGCGACATCTAAAGCTCGCGGTTAAATTTCCCCGGACAACAATCTTTTTCAGGTATACCTATTGCAGTTAATCCTGTAAATACCCAACCAGTGTTATCAAATCATTACCAAATGATTAATAAATAGTTATTAAATAGTTACCGAATAATTTTGCGTCAACCATTTACGGCACTATGAACAGAATCTGGCTAGTAGCAATACTTTTAACTTTCGTAACTGGAATCAGTGCGCAACAAAAAGCAGATAGCCTGAAAGCCGTGGCTGCTTTACCAGAGAAAAAATGGTTTGAAACCATTTCGGTTCGGGGTTATGTACAGACCCGGTATAACAGGCTGCTCGAAACTAACCCAAACCTAAGCAATGAACAAGGTGATAAAAGCTGGGGCAATAATGGCGGTTTTTTTCTTAGGCGTGTACGTGTAATCCTTTTCGGACAGATCAGTAAACAGGTTTATTTCTACCTGCAGCCCGACTTTGCCAGCTCTGCTGCTTCCAATAACCTGAACTTTGGACAAATCAGGGATGCTTATATTGATTTAGGGGTTGATGCAAAAAATGAATTCCGCTTTAGAATAGGTCAAAGTAAAATACCCTATGGTTTCGAGAACATGCAATCGAGCTCGAATCGATTACCGCTCGACAGAAACGATGGACTTAATAGCGCTTTCGTAAACGAGCGCGATCTGGGTGTTTTCTTTTATTGGGCACCTACTGCAAAAAGAGCTTTGTATTCTTCACTTGTTCGTGATGGATTGAAAGGTTCTGGCGACTTTGGCGTTTTCGCCTTTGGTGTTTTCAATGGACAAGGCGCCAATAAACCTGAACAAAATAATCAGCCACATATTGTAACCAGATTCTCTTACCCAATAGAAATTGGCAATCAAATAATAGAGCCAGGCATACAGGCGTATACGGGTAAATATGTGGTTACCAAAGACCAGACATCCTCTGGCATCAAACTAAAGCAAGATCGAAATTACCTTGATCAGCGTATTGCAGGCACATTTGTGCTTTATCCAAAACCTTTTGGCATTCAGGCAGAATATAATGTTGGGAAAGGACCAGAATTTAATCCGGTAACAGATTCTATTGAAACAAAATCATTGCATGGGGGATATATCACATTATCTTACCTGCTAAAAAATAACAACAAACAAATTTTCATCCCCTTTCTAAGAGGCCATTATTATAATGGAGGCAAAAAACATGAGCTGGATGCACGTAGTTACCAGGTAAGAGAATTGGAAATAGGAATAGAATGGCAACCGGTAAAACAATTTGAACTTGTAGCCATGTATACCATCTCCTCACGCCGATTTGAAGATTTCAGCTTACAGAATAATTTACAAAAAGGAAGTTTATTGCGTATTCAGGCTCAGTTGAACTTTTAGATTTTTTCTAATAAATATTTTAGCCACAGATTCACAGATAAATCATTCATAATCTGTGAATCTGTGGCTAAAAAATCTTTCTTTACCGTTGGTTAGCCCGAAACACCCTGATAAAATTTCCGCCCAGTATTTTACGGATATCCTTATCGCTATAACCACGCTCCATTAAAGCCTTTGTAATATTCGGGAAACCCGTAACATCATCAAGCCCTTGTGGTGATGAACTAATACCGTCGAAATCAGAGCCTAATCCAACATGATCTACCCCTATCAATTTTACAATATAATCCAGGTGATCGATTAATAAAGACAATGGTGGTCTCAATGATTTTACTTCTTCCGGATACTTTTCAAATAAATATTCCTGCACAAAATAATCTTCGGGATTTATTGCCCTCAGAGAATCTGTTTCTTTTTTATGTGCCTGCAGAAATTTTGTATTACGGTTGTTGAATCCGCTATCTAAAAAGCCAGAATAAAAATTCAAATGAATGACACCTCCATTTTTTCCTATTGCTTTTATTTGTTCATCATTCAGGTTTCTGAAAACAGGGCTTAACTGGTACACGCAGCTATGTGAAGCAATCACTGGTTTTGAGCTTACCCGTATAGCATCCCAGAATGTTTGCTCCCCAACATGTGAAATATCAACGATCATTCCGAGCTGGTTCATTCGTTTCACTACCTGTTCACCAAAATCAGTAAGTCCTTTTTTTCCTCCCGGCACAGTATTATTTGTTTCCTCCATAGCAGAGCTTGCCCAACTGGTAGAGTTGTTCCAGGTAAGTGTCATATAGCGTACTCCACGTTCGTAAAGTTTATCCAGGTAATCGATATTATCTTCCATCATGTGTCCGCCTTCTACACCCATCATAACTGCAAGCTTGTTTTTTCTGATCGCTTTTTTCAGGTCTGAATAATTTTTAGCAATCATCATATCCTGTGGATTTCGGCTGGCCCATGCATAAACAGAATCAATTTCACGATTGGCTCTTTCAAAGCCTTTGCCCTTTGTGAATGTTCCGTCGCTCCAGATTGAAAAAACCTGTACATCAATACCTCCTTGCTTCATCCGATTTAAATCGGAATGTGTACGCTTCCTCAGATCCTGATTAAATGAAACTGCCTTATCAATAGATTTATTGGGAAAGTCGTTATGCGTATCTACCACGATCGCTTTGCGATGAAGTTTTTCATAGCCTTGCGCCATCGATAAGATAGGCAGTAATACAAAAAACCAACAGATCTTTTTCATAAGCATTATTGTTTTCTGATACTGGCACCAGCACGAGCACCCGTATGTACCCCTTCATCCACAGTTACAGTTCCGTTAACCAATACGTATTTAAATCCGGTTGAATACTGGTGTGGTTTTTCAAAGGTCGATTGATCTTTCACAGCATTTTCATCAAATATGAGGATATCAGCGGCATAACCTTCTACAAGCAATCCACGTCCTTCAAGTTTAAATTTATTGGCGGGTAAAGAAGTCATTCGACGGATGGCTTCCTCTATTGAAATTACTTTTTCATCACGAACATATTTAGACAAAACCCTTGCATTCGTTCCATAACCCCTTGGGTGAGGGTTACCCTGATTAAAGATGCGAATGCTTGCATCAGATGCAAACATGTTAAAAGGGTATTGCATGATATGCTTTACATCGTCTTCACTCATTCCATGAAATACCATACTTGCACCTCCCTTTTCCATCATCTGTACAATTGTTTCAGCTTCATTTACTGCATCGGAAGGTTTACCCATGATTTTATTTACTGCTTCAATACTTTTTCCATTCATGCTGGTATCTGCATCATAATAAGCCACAACGGGAAAACTGAAATGCGCCAATCCTCTTCTGGCAAGTTTTTGCAACATATAATCCTTTACAATCTTCCTGATGGCGGGTTTTGCCAGTCTGGCTTTTATAGAATCGCGACCATCCGCCAATACCCAGTCTGGTAACAAAGTACTTAATGAAGTACTGGATGCGGTATAAGGGTATTGATCAATGGTTACATCAAGTCCTTCCTGTCTGGCCTTAATAACCATTGGAACGGTTTCCTTACTTCTTCCCCAATTCTGCTGACCACTTAGTTTAAAGTGAGATAGTTGAACCGGCAATCCGGCTTCTCTGCCTATATGCAGTGCTTCTTCAATAGCATATATAACGCTGTCGCCTTCATCGCGCATATGACTTGCATAAACGCCATGGTACTTGGCGGCTACTTTAGCGAGTCGCAATACTTCTTCTGTTTTGGAATAAGTGCCCGGTATATAAATAAGTCCGGTAGACATACCAACTGCCCCATCTTTCATTGCCTTCTCTACAATAGCCTCCATCTGTTGCATTTCCTGTTCAGTTGGGTCACGCTTAGCGGAGCCCATTACGGCTTTCCGAACATTATTATGTCCGATAAGCGCAGCTACATTTACAGAAGTTTTAAGGCTGTCGATCATTCCCAGGTAACGACCAATATCTGCATCAGATAAACCACAATTACCTGTAACTACCGTAGTAACTCCATCATAAATAAAATTACTGGCCTGTGGGTTCTTCTTTTCATCGTCTTCAATATGGGTATGTACATCTATAAAACCTGGAGTAACAAAAAGTCCTCTTGCATCAATCACTTTGTTGGCTGTCCAGCCATCAAGGTTTCCCTTTTTTACAATTTTACCGTTACTAATGGCCAGATCGCCATAATACCAGGAATTACCTGTTCCATCAAGTATCTTACCCCCTTTGATCAGGATATCAGCCTGTTGTCCAAAGGCTGAACTGCATACAAATAAGGCACAGAAAATAAATAAACGCATATTGGGCAGATTAGATGGAAAGATACTAATCTTAACTGACTGATTTACAGCTGTACAATTTCCTGGTAGGGGGATATTTGGCTGTGAGCTTCAGGCTACAGGCTGCAAGTCTGCGCTCTATCAAGAACAGATAGCATTAACAGCAATCAATTATTTATTAAACCAGCCCATTATAAAATAGCTAATTCGCAGCCCCCATTATTTATTCTATTAATAGCAGAAAACCTAAAATGCCCCCCAATCAAGGCTTGCGGCTTGCAGCTTGCAGCTTGCAGCCAAATTTCCCGCCTGCAATGGTTTATTAGCACAAACTCAACCCGAATGCTGTAATTTTGCACTCCAATAAAAAAGCAGCTATGCTGGATAAGCTCGAAGCAATTAAGGCAAGGTTTGAACAGGTAGGGGTGGCATTAACCAACCCGGAGATCATCAATGACCAGAAGAAATTTGGTGCCTATAGTAAGGAATACCGTTCACTGGAAAAGATTGTACAACCCTATGAAACCTATTTAAAGGTTATGGCGGATTATCAATTCGCCAAAGAGAGCCAACAAAGCAGTGATGAAGAAATGCGCGAATTGGCCAAAATGGAGCTGCCTGAACTGGAAGCCAAAAAAGAAGCACTCGAAAAAGAACTGACCAAACTCCTTATTCCAAAAGATCCTCAAGACGATAAAAACGCCATCCTTGAAATACGTGCAGGTACTGGTGGCGATGAAGCAAGCCTGTTCGCCGGTGATCTGCTGGGAATGTATCTCCGTTATTGTGCCAAAAAAGGCTGGAAAGCCGCGGTAGTTAGTGAAAGTGAAGGAACTGTTGGTGGCTATAAAGAAGTAGTGGTAGAAGTTACAGGCGAAGATGTGTACGGCACACTTAAGTTTGAAAGTGGTGTTCACCGTGTTCAACGTGTGCCAGATACAGAAACCCAGGGAAGGGTACATACATCTGCAGCAACAGTAGCCGTTATGCCCGAGGCTGAGGAAGTTGATTTTGAATTGAAAGAGAGTGATGTGAAAATGGAGACTGCCCGTAGTGGTGGAGCAGGTGGACAAAACGTAAACAAGGTTGAAACAAAAGTATTCCTTACGCATATTCCAACCGGCGTTGTGGTGGTTTGCCAAACAGAACGTTCTCAGTTGGGTAACAGAGAGAAGGCTATGGCGATGTTACGTACCAAATTATATGAAGAGCAGGTGCGTAAACAGGAAGAAGAAATTGCCCGACACCGCAAAACACTGGTAAGTACCGGCGACAGAAGCGCCAAAATCAGGACCTATAACTGGCCACAGGGAAGGGTTACGGACCACAGGATTGGACTTACCTCCTATAACCTCGATGCGGTGATTAATGGAGATATCGATGAATTCATCGAAGCATTACAGGTGGCGGAAAATGCTGAAAAGATGCTGGAAAACTAATAGGCTCACCCTCCTTTTTGTCTTTATTTTCAGATTATGCTTATATTTAATACAGCAAGCCTGCTGATACAGGTCTGCTGTGGCATTACTCATGCATAATTGAGCTGGTTTATTTATTTGGTAAAACGGATAACCATTTCAGCATTATATGCATCAGATTTATGCTCACCTGTGTCACCAGGGAAAATAATGCACCATGAAAAAGCACTTCCTATTGCTGACGGCAATACCTGTTCTGTTGCTGCAAAGTATTTTATCTGCACAGGATTTTGATCGTATTGACATTCTCAGACATACCAAGGAAACCATTAACTTTCTCAACGACGCAAATGGCAAACCATTTAAATCACTTCGCAATTTCGAAGAAGAAGGTTCGCCTTTTTTTGCCCCTGATTATATTGATTGTGATATTCAAATGGTTAATGGGAAGACATACCATAATATTCCCATTAAAATAAATCTGCTAACAGGTGAAATAATATTCAAAACATCCGATGACCAGGAAATGCTTGTTGTCAATCCTTTTCAGCGAATAACTTTCAAGTATGAAGGGAAGCAATTTGTATTCCGAAGTGGATTCCCATCGATTGATAAATTGAATGATCTATCAGTTTACCAATTACTAGATTCCGGCACCACCATTTTATTAAAACATACTTCAGTAAGTTATCAGGATAAATCTTCTTATAACAGCACTGCTATTACACGCAGTTATAACAAAAATGAAACCATGTATGCCTGGGTTCCGGATAAAGGGATGGTAAGATTACCAAAAAAAGAAGAAGACTGGAATGCCTTTTTTGGTGCTCACCTACCTGAAATGAAACGTTTTATGCGCAACAAAAACTCCAGGCTAAAAAAGGAAGAAGATGTGATTGAACTGTTTCGGTATTATAACCAGTTATTGAAACAGGTGGTAGCAAATAAAAACTGATGCGTTTATTTTAAAAAATGTATTTTAGAAAGACTATAATCTTGATACCATTTCAAATATCCCTTTAACATGAAATATTTTATCGCTTCACTTTGTATGTTTTTGGTATTGTCAGGAATAAATGCCCAGACTCCGGTAGTAGCTACAACAAGACTTGAACTCGATCGGTTTATGGTTGATGCAAACGGGAGGATGTTAAAACCTACAGGCGATTTTGATGAAGAAGGGTCGCCCTATTATGCCAAAGAATTTTATAACGGAACCGTTACGATATTAAAGGGTAAAACATATCATGGACTTAAACTGAAAATCAATTTCAATACAAACGAAGTTATTTTCATAGACAATAATGGCAATGAAATGGTGGTTGCTCAACCGATTGAAAAAATCACCCTGGAAACTCCAAACGGAACAAAGGTTTTCAGAACTGGTTTTGCACCTATTGAGAAGTTAGACGGCAATGCAATCTACGAAGTACTTGATTCGGGAAAAATCAGTTACCTGAAATATACTGATGTTAGTTTTAGTGAAAGACAGCCATACCCCAATGCACGTTATATCCGTACCTACCGCGATCAGGTTTCATATTATATTGCAATTGGAAATAGTGTAAAGAAACTACCTAAAAGTATAGATGAAGTTCCTGCACTATTCGGAGATAAAGCATCGCAGGTATCTGCACTCATCAAAAAGGAGAAACTAAAAATCAAAAAAGAGAGTGATCTAATTCAGCTCTTTAAATATGCAAATAGCCTGTAATTGGCATTGCATTAATTCCTGGATATATTTTCTTCTTCCTGTTTAATCTTTTGTTCCCAGGCCCAGGCAGTACGCATCATCTCATCGATATCGTATTGTATTTTCCATCCAAGTTGCTGAATGGCTTTTTCGTTATTGGCATAGATGGCTTTAATATCTCCGGACCTTCTTGGTCCTATTTCGTAATTAAGTTTAACGCCGCTAACCTGTTCAAAACTGCGGATTGCCTCCAGTACAGTTATACCAATACCTGTCCCGAGGTTAAATATTTCACAAGACGACCGATTTTTATGTGAACTCAGGTATTCTAATGCGAGTGTATGTGCCCTTGCTATATCAGAAACATGTATATAATCGCGAATACAGCTACCATCGCGGGTGTCGTAATCATTACCATATACCATCATTTTGGGTAATTTGCCTATCGCTGTTTGTGTGATAACTGGTACCAGGTTTTGTGGCTTGCCTAAGGGTAATTCGCCAATTAAACAGGAAGGGTGAGCCCCTACCGGATTAAAATAACGGAGTAACACAACTGAGGTCGCTTCTGATACGGTGGCAAAATCTTTCAGTATTTCCTCTCCCATTTTTTTTGTAGCCCCATAGGGCGAAGCTGCTGCCTGCAAAGGCGTTTCTTCTGTAACAGGAAACTCTTTGGGATTACCATATACGGTACAAGAGGAAGAAAAAACAAAATTAGGAATAGCAAATTCCTTCACACATTTCATGATGCTGATAAGGGATCCCAGGTTGTTTTCGTAATACGACAAAGGTTGCTCTACCGACTCACCTACTGCTTTGTATGCCGCAAAATGTATAACACCGGAAATATCTGGGTTCTCCTGAAAAACAGCCAGGGTTTCATCAAAGTTTTTTAGATCAACCTTATAATTTTTGATTCTTTGGCCGGTAATTAATTGAATACCTGTTAAAGGATAAGGCGTGGAGCGCGATTGATCATCGACGGAAACGACTTCGTAACCATGCTCAAGAAGATCCACAATTGTATGAGAACCTATATAACCGCAGCCCCCAGTAACCAAAATTTTAACCATGCCAAAAGTAATTAAGGCAGCAAATTACACCGTACCGCTAAAAATCAGATAAATAATTTCACTAGATAGTAAAACAAGGCTGCCATTACCGCAGAAACCGGGATAGTAAGAATCCATGCCCAAAGAAGATTCACTGTTACACCCCAACGAACAGCACTCAGTCGTTTAGTAGCTCCAACACCAATGATAGAACCAGTAATGGTGTGTGTGGTACTAACCGGAATACCCATTTTTTCGGTAAGAAATAAAGTAATGGCACCAGCGGTTTCAGCACTTACCCCTTCAAGCGGTGTAACTTTAGTGATACGTGTTCCCATTGTTTTAACAATCTTCCAGCCACCGCTAAGTGTACCCAGACCAATAGCCAGAAAGCTACAGAAAGGTACCCAGCTATATTCTGAAACAAACTGATTAAAACTCATATCAACACCTAAAGAATTCTCGTAGTAAATGATTGCGGCTCCAATGATACCCATTACTTTTTGGGCGTCATTACCACCATGACCAAGACTAAACGCAGCAGAAGAAATTAACTGTAGCTTTTTGAACCAGCTTTCTGCTTTATATGGATTAGATCGTTTACACAGGTGTACGATCAATATTGTAATAAAGAATGCGATAAACATACCCAGCAAAGGAGCCAGGAAGATGAACAGGAACGTTGGAATTACTTTTGCATAGTTTACTACATCCATACCACCATCGCTAAAGCCTCCGGCATGTGCCAGGGCAGCTCCCATAAAACCTCCTAATAGCGTATGCGATGAACTGGAAGGAATACCAAACCACCAGGTAACCAGGTTCCAGGTAATGGCTGCCAGAAGTCCGGCAAAAATTACTTCCAGTGTAATAAAATGTTCATTCACTGATTTGGCAATGGTATTACCAATTTTGAATTCTCCAATCAGGTATTTAGAAATAAAGAAAGCTGCGAAATTAAACAGTGCAGCCCACAGCACAGCCTGAAATGGTGTAAGTACTTTCGTGGAAACGATGGTGGCAATTGAGTTAGCCGCATCATGAAAGCCATTAATATAATCGAAGATGAATGCTAAAACAATAATAATAACCAGAAGAGTGAACATACGTTTTGGTTTTTGATGGCAGATACTGAAAACTCAACATTGAATAACTGGTTTTCAGTCGACCTTGCTACGCATACTTGATAATGATAGATTCAATCACATTAGCCGCATCTTCACATTTATCGGTAGCAATTTCCATTACCTGATAAATTTCTCTTTTCTTGATCACTTCTTTAAAGTCGTTTTCCTGCTGAAACAACATTTCAATACTCATGTCGAATACATCGTCTGCCTGATTTTCAATGCTGTTTACTTTTACCATGGCTTCCGTCATTTCGCGCAGGTTCTTCATATCGCGTAAACCATTTACCGCCTTTCTGATTTCTACAGTTCCTTGCAAAATAAGGTCAGCCATTTTCTGGATACCTGTATCGTTTGGATTAACGCTGTAAAAATTGATCTTCTTAGAAGAAGCGAAAATATAATCTGCTATATCATCCAGGGCAGTTGCGAGGTAGTGAATGTCTTCGCGATCGAAAGGAGTGATGAAATTTCTGCCCAGTTCTGTAAAAATGCGGTGGGTATTATCGTCGTTTTTATGTTCGAGGTCCTCAATCTGGGCCAATACTGCTGCTCTTTTATTATTGTCGGGCTCACTAACCATTTCCTTAAGCTTTAGTCCCATTTCGTAAACCTTTTCCGCAACATCTTCAAACAACTCGTAGAAAACCTTGTTTTTTGGCATGAACAAACGACCAAAAGTGTTGATACCCATAGTTTAAAATTTACGCAAAAATAGTTCCATCAATCCGATATCTAAAGTAAAACCGAGAATTAATAATTAGGTAACATTGAGATTTCCTGATTTTTTTGTATTAAAAATCAATGAAAATGATTATTTCATAACAGTTTCTTCTCATTTGCATCATCTGCAGTTTACATTAGAATGCCAGATTTGCATTTCAGTTTATCGTATTTGAGCAACGAAAGTAGATTTTCTCATGTGTGAACCCCTGATGTCTATCGGGGGTTTTTTCGTGAATGGTCAATGGTCAATAGTCAATAGTGAGTGGGCTTATCATATAATGGTCCTATTCACCATTCACCATTGACAATTCACACCTCACTACTCCCGTTTCCTTTCTAACGTAAATCCAATAGTAGTTCCCACATCAACCTTACTGCGAACATGCATGGTTTGTCCATGTGCCTCAATGATGTGTTTACAGATAGCCAGACCTAGCCCTGTTCCACCCTTATCCCTGCTTCGACCACGATCGGTGCGGTAAAATCTTTCGAAGATGCGGGGGAGATGTTCTTCTGCGATACCAATACCATCATCACTGAATTCGATCAGTACATGTTCTTCATCGGTCTTATAAATACTTGCAACAATTGAACCATCCTGTTTGCCATATTTTACAGCATTCTCCAACAGGTTATTGATTACCTGTCTTATTTTTTCCTGATCAGCAAAAACAGCCACTGGATATTCACAGCCTTTTTTAATGCTGCATTTGATATTTCTGGCTGCAGTTTTAATAGACAAGGTTTCATATACTTCCCTGATCAGGTCCTGTATTATAAAATTCTCCTTGTATAAAGGTTGTTCTCCGCTTTCCAGTCTGGATATTTCATCAAGGTCTTTTACAAGGTTTACCATTCTGTCTACATTGCGGGCCGTATTTTCCAGAAAACGTTTGCTTATTTCAGGCGATTCCATAGCACCCCCTAATAATGTATCCACATAACCCTGTATGGCAAAAATGGGGGTCTTGAATTCGTGAGCCAGGTTTTGTAAGAATTCTTTTCGGTAAGCTTCATTGTTTTTGAGCATTTCAATCTCAGCACTACGCTGTTCTGCCCATTTTTCCACATCTTCTCTTACTTCATCAATACCTTTTTGAGGGAGAATATATTTATAATAGGTTTCTTCCCGCTTACTTGCTTTGGTTTGGTAAATGAATTTATATATGAGTTTAATCTTCCTGTAAATAAAAGATTCCAGCATCATTCTTACTAGTAAATAACTACCCAGGAATACAACCACAAATGAAACAAGGGTAATTATCCAATCGGGTCTGATAACCCATATACCTAATGAAATAGGCAAAGAAAGAAACAATGCCGTTAAGGCCGACAACTGCTGGGGTGAGAAATTTTTTGTTTTAAACATTTGTACTAAGGTAAGCAGAAGTAAGAAGTTAGCGAGACAGATAGACCGAAAGTCGGAAAGTCCGGAAGTCCGAATGACGTTTTCTGGGAATCAACATAGTGATTTAGGAGTTAAAAAATTACTCTACTTAAATTTGTTGTTATCGATGAGCTACTATCCAGTGCTACCCGAGAAAAATAGGCTGCGAGTTTCTAGCCTCTAGCTGCTAGCTTTGATTGGTGCTTGTTTTAGGCTTTCTGCTATTATTTGAATAAATGACAAGTCTTGCGAATTTGTTTTGTAAAAACCCCACTTAAAATAAATATTTGATTACCATATCCACACTTGTGGATGTTTAAATTAATTCCAAAAAAAGCTAGTAGCCAGCAGCTAGTGGCTAGAAGCTGTTTTTTACAGGACAGCGATGGCTATGGCCTTATAACTCAAACTTATACCCTACCCCTTTTACAGTAGTAATACAGTCGATTCCAAGCTTCTGACGCACTTTGCGGATATGGACATCAATGGTGCGGTCGCCTACAATAACATCATTCCCCCAGATCTGAGATAGTATTTCATTGCGAAGGAAAACCCTGCCTGGTCTGGATGCAAGCAGGTATAATAATTCAAATTCTTTTTTAGCCAGTATTACTTCCACATCATCCACATTCACAATAAACTTAACAGGATCAATTTGGATATTGCCGATTTTAATAGTCTTGCCTGCCTCTTTTCCATTCAATCTCCTGAAAAGAGCATTTACTCGGCTAACCAATACCTTAGGACTGATAGGTTTACTTACATAATCATCGGCACCTGTTTCAAGTCCTTTGATTTGTGAGGCTTCATCGCTGAGTGCTGTTAGAAAAATAATCAGTGTATCCTGGAAAAGGGGTTGTGTACGAAGTATCTGACAAACTTCTACGCCCGTTTTTTTAGGCATCATTATATCCAGGATGATGAGGTCGGGATGAATTTGTTTGGCTCTTTCGATGGCTTCATTTCCATCTTTCGCCGTATACACTTCATAGCCTTCTTTGGTAAGGTTATAAGTGATGATTTCTAGAATATCCTGCTCATCGTCTGCTATCAGAATCTGTTTCGCCTTACCTTCCATTGTTAACCTTATGTTTACACAAAATTAATTTTAATCATTGGCATATCGGGTTTTTGGCACTATTATGTTATTGTTAACTGAATTTACACCAAAAAAGGGGTCTAATAAGGTATAAAAGCCCTTTTCCGGCTTTTCATTCATTTGGCAGTATTTTTGCACCCGGATATGAGCATGAAGAAATTTTACCTGTTATTATTGGTATCTGCGATTGGGCATTTTGGTATGGCCCAGCAGGAAATGACAATACCCCCCGTTCCCGCTATGCGCGAATTGCACCATGAGTATATTCAAACCTCATTGCGTAATATAGCCCGATTAAACAGTGTTGCCGACCAGGTGTTTCCGGTTACCAATGATGCGAAGCTGAACCAGTCCATAGACAAAACCATCCGAATCTATGTAAACAATATGCGGGCCATCGTAGAATCGAGCACCCAACTCAGCGATAACCAGAAATATCTCTGGCTCAGAGGTATCAATGAACTACTAACCAGTTTCCAATCTGCCTGGCAATCCAAACTCATCAAAAATGTGATGTACCCGGGTTTGATAAAGGCATTTTATGAATGCATTCAATTAGAGCTGGCCGGACAATCCATCCTCCCCATTATTAAAAACAATGAACTGGAAATTGGGAATATCCTGATCCAGAATTTCTGTTTGAAAAACAATCCGGGTATTGAAGAAGCAAAGGATGTCTTGGTTCTAAAAACATGCCAGCGTGAACCAGAGAATATCCTGAAAATTCTCACCCGTTTTCCGGAAAACAGATACGCAGATAGTTTGATCATTGTTACCGCATTCCGTAACCAGGAAGAATTATATAATTATGCGGCAGCTTCAAATGCCTTGGGCAGACGCATACAATCAGTAAATCATCCCCTGGTAAAATTGATCGCAAATCTTGCTCAATCGAAAACAGGACGTATGTATTTTCCTTTTCTAGACGACCTGTACAAAGGTAAAATAAGCAGGGAAAAAATTGCCCCGGTTTTGGCCAATGAAGATTCTGATGATTATTATAAATTACTGGTAAAAACCAGGGTTGGTTATGCAGAAAGAATGCAGCGTGGCGATACAGCTATGGCAGCAAAAACACTGGTAGCAAAGCTTAGAAGCAAGGCTATTGAATTATACATTAATGAGATCAATGCACTTCATGATGAAAGCAATCCGGCTATTCGCTTTAAAAAAATTGATTCATTAAACCCGCAGGAACTCTATTACCTTGCAGTATTGGGTGAAGAAGAAATTTATACATCCAGTTTTGTTTCAGGTGTTTATCCGCGCATTTTCGCCCGCTTAAAACAAGGCGATGCAGATTCATTATTACATTCACTGGGATATGATTTCTATAGGAAGTTTATCAAAATGTCTGCAGCTTATAATACACTCGATGATTTACTCAAACGTATGAGTAAACTATCCGCAGAAAAACTGATGCGTAATTTTGTAAACGGATTGGAAAAAACAGGTTCCCTTGAAGATGCAGTTGATGTAGCAGATTCTTATGCCAGCATTTACAATAAAAATATTCGAAGCCTCATACTTACCCAGGTTAAACAAAACCTGCAGAAGAGTCAGGCAGAGCACGACAAAAGAGCTGAAGTAATTTACAATCTGTTGAAAACCATTTTTGTTTCCGCAGATTCTTCAGGTAAAACCAATTTATCCGCATCTCTCGGCATCAATACCGTATATAATATGCCGCTGAAGGAATTGGAGAATGAAGAAGGTCGCATAATTATTCAGCAATATGCTTATGGAGATAAAGATGCAGAGAGTTATTTTGGCGCCTTTCTTGCCCGTTTTTCCAACAGCAATTGGCGTATCGTTCGTAAGCCATATTGGGTTGAAATAAACTCAGTAAAGGGGACACCAGTTACCATTTATGCCAACTTACCCCTCGATGAAACCAAAGACCTGGATGCAATGGCACAGGATAGCCTGAATACCTATCTGAGAACAAATGGACTTGCACCAACCATGGTTATACACCGAGGACATAGTTATTATCTCCAGCAAACCATCGATCAACTGGTACCATCAGCCAAAGTGGTATTATTAGGCAGTTGTGGCGGCTACCAGAAGCTTAACCTGGTATTGGATATTTGTCCGGGTGCACATATCATTTCATCCAAACAGGTTGCCGCCGGGGTATTGAACCAGGCCTTGATTGATGCTATTACCGAACAAATCCGAATGAACAAGGATCTGGTATGGGATGAAATATGGCAAAAACTGCAATCGCGCGTAACTGGTGGTTATAAGGAGAAATTTGAAGACTATATTCCTCCCCATAAAAACCTCGGAGCAATATTCATTATGGCTTACAATAAAGCCATGGAATAGAATAATACTACAAAAAGGGATTATTCACCTGCTCATAACCAATAGTAGTAGGTATTCCATGACCAGAATACACAATTACATCGGCAGGTAATACGAATAATTTTTCCCGAATGCTTTGTAACAATGTGGCATGGTCACCACCGGGTAAATCGGTTCTACCAATGCTTTCGTGAAACAAAACATCGCCCCCAATCAAAAAACCTTGTTTGGCACAATAAAAGCAGATGCTGCCGGGTGAATGTCCGGGTGCTAATATTACCTCCAGGGCATCATTTCCCAGTTGCACGGTATCTCCAGAAGCAAGGAAATGAATGGGGCCACTGTAATTTTCAAAAGGAAGCCCCCATTTTTCCCCCGAAAAAGGAGCTCTTTCCAATACCGGTAATTCAAGCTGGTGGATATACAGTTCTAGTCCAAATTCCTCATGAACCCACTTATTACCGAAAACATGGTCGAGGTGGCAATGGGTGTTGAGCAACTGAACGGGTTCAAGACCCGTATCTTTTATAAAGTTTTTTAACTTTTCCTGTTCAGCGGAATAGTAACAACCGGGATCAATTATAATAGCTTTGCCTTGTTCATTATATAACACATAAGTGTTTTCCTGAACAGGGCTGAATGTAAAGGCCTTTACCTGAAGCATAGGTTTTTGTGAAGGTTTTACGGGTAATTGACTAATTTTAAAACACTAAAGTTCGGATATGCAATTGAATCGCATCAAGAAAGGGTTGATTTTGGCCAGTTTTTTATTTCCAGCCCTTTCTATGGCCCAGGTTAATACAGTAGAATTTGGTAAAAACAGGGTTCAGCACAAAAAACTTGTTTGGAAATTTTACCAATCACCCAACTTCAATACCTATACATCACAAGGTGGGGTAGAATTGGGGAAATTTGCTGCTCAGGTGGCTGAAGAAGAACTGAAATCGCTGGAAAATTTCATCGAATATTCTTTACAAAGACGCGCCAATATTGTTGTTTACAATAATTACAACGACTACAAAAGCAGTAATATCGGACTCGGCATCGACTGGCAGAATTCGGGTGGCGTTACCAAACTGGTGAATAATAAGATCGTAGTGTATTTTGATGGTAATCACGCCAACCTTAAACGCCAGATCAGGGAAGGCATCGCAAAAGTATTAACCGATAACCTCTTGTTTGGTGATGATATCGGAGAATTTGCCAGTAACCAGGCTTTACTCGATCTTCCTAAATGGCTGGTAGATGGCTATGTTTCCTACGCCGCAGAGCCCTGGAGTACTACTAAAGATGATGACCTGAAAAGTGCCATACTCGGTGGAACCTATCGCTCTTTCTACCAATTTGCATTTGAGAAACCAACATTGGCAGGTCATGCTTTCTGGTATTATATCGGTGAAAAATACCGTAAAGAAAATATTACCTACCTCCTATACCTAGCACGTATTTACAAAAACCTGAACCAGGCCTGTATGCGTGTATGTAAAAAGAAATTTAAAGAAGTGCTGGAAGAGTTCATGCAGTTTCAGCAAGATCGTTACTCAAGAGATATTCGTCAACGCAGGAACGCTCCAAGAGGACAATTGAATGTATCTGAGGAAGTGCGCAAGAAAGATTTCTTCCGCTTTCAGGCAAACCCTAATCCAAGAAGCACCACCTATGCAGTGGTGGAATTTAATAAAGGCATTTATTGCGTGAAACTGATGGAGAATTTCTATGATGGAAAGATTCTCCTGAAAAGTGGTGTACGCACTAATCAGACAGATGTGAACCCAAGCTATCCTATACTTGCATGGGATGGTAAAGGTACCAGGCTGCTGGTGGCTTATTGGGAAGACGGAAAAATAAAAATGTTTGTTTATGATCTCATCTCCCGATTAAAAAGATACAAACAGGAAATAGAAGGCATAGATCAGTTACTGGATGCAAGTTTTATGCTTGATGCCAATTCACTTATTTTCAGTGCAGTTAAAAACGGTCATACAGATATCTTCACCTATAAGATTGAACAAAATAAACTGGAACAGATTACCGATGATATTTATGACGACCTGAACCCGACATTTGTATCGTTCCCGAACAGGTCAGGTATTATATTCAGTTCAAACCGACCTTCTCCAAATGCTCCAACAACTGATACAGTTATTCCCAGCAGGTATCAATACAATGTTTTCATGGTAGACATCCTTAATACCAGTAAACAAAAACAAATCACCCAACTTACCAACCTGAAATTTGGTAACGCCTCTTACCCAATGCAATACAATACCAATCACTTCACTTTTGTTGCTGATGAAAATGGTGTTGGAAACCGTTGGGCAGGGTTCTTTGCAACACAACGTAATGGCCTTGATACCCTTTATTATATCGGCGATGAACTTCTCAGAAATCCATCACCTAAAGAATTCGATTCAACCTTGCGTGCATGGCAACGTGATGAACCTGATAGCGTAAGTTATTTCCAGGTGTATAAAGATTCCACTTATACCTTCCCCATAACCAACTACCAGAGCTCACTGCTTGAAACAAGGATAGCTGGTGATAATGGACAGGTTAGTGAAGTAAGAAAAGAAGGTGATTTTAAATTCCTTTATAAACTAAGGGTAGATGAGCAGGCGCTGAATAAAAGAAATGTAAACAGCAGACCGACAGAGTTCATGAAAAAAGTGATGGATGAAAAGAAAGCATCACAAGGAAAAGCGTTGGTTTACAATAATGGCGTTGCTACAAAAGACACCACCATTAAAGCTGCTAAAGATTTCTTCCAGAATGAATTCGCAGATGAAAAAACAGATACCTCAAAACGTGTTTTTGAAGATGTTCCATTACCCAAAACCACTACACTTGAACGCTCCCGACTTTTCGATTACAGATTAAAGTTTAGCAGTGATTATATTTTAAGTGGTTTCACCAATAACGTATTGGTTAATAGATACCAGCCTTATGGAGGCGGATCCGGACCAATTCAACTAAACAATGGCAACGATTTTAATTTCACATTCAGGGTAGGTGTTAGTGATTTATTTGAGGACCAGAAATTTGTTGGCGGCTTCCGTTTCGGTACTAACCTGAGTGATAAAGATGTGTTCTTCTCCTACCAGAATCTTCGGAAGAGATTCGATTGGGGACTTACATATTACAGAAGCAATGTCAGCAACTTTTATAATATTCCTTATAATAGTATGCTGATCACCAACCTTTATCAGGGCAATATTACTTATGCCTTCAATGAAGTGAAAAGCCTGAGAGCAACTGTCGGACTAAGAACAGACAGAGGCATACTTCGCTCGTTTGATAATGGTAGCGGCATTCCGGATCCGAACGCGCTGGCATACCCCGATACCGTTAGCAAGTTTATTGTTTCAAGGATTGAATATGTGCACGATAATACCATTAATCCTACACAGAATATCTGGAACGGCCTTCGTTACAAAGTATATTTTGATGTAAATATGCCAACATTAAAAACCTCGCTGAACAATGGCAAGGGTACATTCAACCTTGGCTTTGATGCTCGTTATTACCATAAAATTTATCGCAATTTTATCTGGGCCGGACGAGCAGCAGCGGATTTCTCGTGGGGTGGACAGAAACTGATTTATTATCTCGGTGGGGTTGATGGATGGATTGGACCTAAATTCAACAACCAGAATACACCTGCACCTGACCAGTCATATGCGTTCCAATCATTGGCGGTAAATATGCGCGGATACAGACAGAACATTGCCAATGGTAACAATGCATTTGTAATCAATAGTGAATTCCGGTTCCCACTTTTTGCAACACTGATTAATAAGCCAATCAACAATGCCTTTATACGTAATTTCCAACTCGTACAATTTGTTGACTTGGGAACCGCCTGGAACGGAAAATACAATGGTATCAAACGTCCGGGAGATGTTATTTCCGATCCTAGTTCACCGGTTGTTGTGCGCATTGATGCTGGCGGACTTGGACCATTTGCCGGAGGATATGGTTTTGGCGCAAGAAGTACATTATTAGGATACTTTATGAAATTCGATGCCGGCTGGCCAATGAAAGGAATCTTCAAAGGAGCACCAGTGTATTATTTTGCCATCGGGTTTGATTTTTGATCCTTGAATATTTGATCTTTGATTTTTTGATTTGAAACTTTCACCCAAATCAAAAAATCAAAGATCAAAAAATTAAATTTTCCCCTTTACTTCTTTTGCATAGTACCTGCACAGCTCAGTGAGTCCGCAGGTTTCGCATTTAGGGTTGCGAGCAAGACAGGTATATCTTCCATGTAGTATCAGCCAGTGATGTGCTTTGTGGACCAGGTTCACTGGAATTTCTTTAATCAACTCTTTTTCAACTGCCAAAGGTGTACTGGCTTTTGCTGATACCAAACCCAATCTCTTACTTACCCTGAATACATGTGTATCAACGGCCATATTTGGCTGCTGGTCTATCACACTGGTAATTACATTCGCTGTTTTTCTCCCTACTCCAGGTAGTTTAACCAATTGCTCAACAGTCATAGGAACCTCACCATTGAATTGATCGATCAGCATATTTGCCATACCAATCAAGTGTTTGGTTTTATTGTTGGGGTATGAAATACTTTTTATAAATGGAAATAGTTCCTCAAAGCTTGCTTTCGCCAATTCAACCGGAGTGGGGTATTTCGCAAATATGGCTGGGGTTGTTAAGTTAACCCGCTTATCTGTACACTGTGCAGATAAAATAACGGCCACCAATAATTGAAACGGATTATCGTAAATCAATTCCGTTTCCGCCTCAGGAATATTGGTACTGAAATAATTAATTACAGCCGAGTATCTTTCTTTTTTCGTCATACGGTTACAAACCAAAAATAGTCAAGATCGACAGAATACCCGAGAGATAACTTATAATGTGAATCAAGGGTTGGTGGATATAGCATATAGATCATAGCAGATAGTCACTAAGGTTTCCTATGGACTATGGACTATGGTCACCCCTACCATTTACCCTTTAGGATGTGCATTCCTTGCATGTTGCATAATTGCCTTTATTGATAGCCGTGAAGGAGACTTTAGTTTAAGTTGATCCAACTGGCGTATACTTCTTTTCAGGACAGCAAGCTTTTCTGTTAATTCAATATCTCCCTCTTCCAGCGCTTCCTCTACTGCTTGTTGAATTGCAGGCGAACACTCTTTGTACAGGTACAATATCAAATCCTCTTCCTTAAGTTTTTTCATAAACATGATATTATCTGAGAGGATACGGTATATATTAAAACGGGGGCTGCATCGCTATTATTGTAAAGACTTTCTTAGGAAACAGTAAATTAGTCATTCGAAATAAAAATTTACTCACCCCGAATTATATCTTACTGAAAATCAATTAATTAAATTCCACTAAAAAAATGGAAAAATAGCAACACTTTAGGCTTATAATGCTACTTTAAATCTAAAAAAAGGGTTGGTAATGCCTGATAGATTATTGCTTTTCGATAGTAGAATCTTCGATAATAAAAATATCTTCCCCCTCTTTTTTCATGAGGTAACGTTCGCGGGCAAATTTTTCGAGGGCAGCAGGGTTGCTTTGGATATCGTGTAGTTCCTGCTTTGTTTTATTGATTTCTTCGAGGTAGTAAGCTTTTTTCGCTTCCAGTTTTTTGAGTTCCGCTTTTCTTTCTCTTTGCTGAAAAAAATCACGCTGATCAAAAAACAACATCCATACCACAAAAAACCCGCCAGCCAGCAGGTATTTATTGGTGATGATGGATGCTACTTTCTTCATAAGGTAAAACTATGAAAAAAAAGCTACAAGCTACAAGCTTCTAGCTGCAAGCAAAATACTGCTTGTGGCTTGAAGCTTGTAGCTTGTAGCTTAAAACAAACTATTTCTTCCCAAACTTCACTTTCCCTTTAGGGTATATCGCCGTTTCTCCCAGCATTTCTTCTATACGAATCAACTGGTTGTATTTTGCGATACGATCGGTACGGGAAGCTGAACCTGTTTTTATCTGACCACAGTTCAACGCAACTGCAAGGTCTGCAATTGTGGTGTCTTCGGTTTCACCACTGCGGTGACTCATAATCGTATTATAGCCATTATGCTGTGCAAGTGTAACTGCATTAATAGTTTCAGTTAAAGTACCGATTTGGTTTACTTTAACCAGCAATCCATTTGCAATTCCTTTATCGATACCAGTTTGTAAACGGTTAACATTCGTTACAAATAAATCATCTCCTACCAACTGACATTTGCTGCCAATAGCCTGGGTTAATGCTTTCCAGCCATTCCAGTCATCTTCCGCCATACCATCTTCAATTGAAACAATGGGGTATTGTTTTACCCATTTCTCCCAATATTTAACGAGCTCATCGCTGCTTAATACTTTACCATTGCTTTTATGGAAAACATATTTTTTCTTTTTGGCATCCCACAACTCACTGTTGGCAGCATCCATAGCAATTACAATCTGTGAACCTGTTTTATAACCTGCTGCTTGAATAGATTCAAGTACTGTTTCAATAGCCTCTTCATTACTCTGGATATTTGGCGCAAAACCACCTTCATCACCTACATTGGTGCTGTAGCCCTTTTTCTTCAATACACTTTTCAGGGTATGGAAAATTTCAACACCCCAGCGTAAGCCTTCGCTAAAACTGGTTGCTCCCACAGGCATAATCATGAACTCCTGGAAATCGATTTTATTATCTGCATGCGCTCCTCCGTTCAGGATATTCATCATAGGAATTGGAAGCGTTTTTGCATTTGTTCCGCCAATATATCGATAGAGGGGAAGACCAGCTTCTTCTGCTGCAGCTTTAGCAACAGCCATACTAACTGCCAATAAAGCATTAGCGCCTAGTTTACCTTTATTAGGGGTACCATCGAGAGCAATCATTGCTTCATCGATCGCTGCCTGAGCAGCTACATCATATCCTACAATTGCATCTGCAATGATATCATTGACATTTTTTACTGCTTTTAATACCCCTTTACCTACATATTTCTTTTTATCGTTATCACGCAGTTCAACGGCTTCATGAATACCGGTACTGGCACCACTGGGAACTGCAGCGCGACCTAATGCGCCATCATCTGTTAATACATCTACTTCAACAGTTGGGTTACCACGGCTGTCGAGTATCTGCCGGGCATGAACTTCAATAATGTAACTCATGGTTGTTTTCTAATTTGAATATGATTAAGCTTGTCAAGGGGCAATAGCCCGGTGCAATTTACGCAATTAGTTTTAGCGGTAAATGACTATTTGCCCAGTATTAACAAGCGTTCGTATGTACAAATTAGTAGAATCAACCTAGTTATTTGGAGGAACAACCAGGTTTCGAATAATAGTCCTGCCTTCCTTGTTATGATTTTGTAAGAATTCAGTATGAGATGAAGTACTAAGTATGGATTCCTTTTCCTGGCTATAGGTTGAAATATTATTCACCTTACTAAATATGCAATAGTATTTTTTTCCATCAAATACAAGATCACTAAGCACATATCCTAGATCCCTTTCTTTTTCTAGCCTATCCTCATCAAGCTTATCGAGTATGGAAATTTTTTGAGAAGTATAAGAAGATCCTTTCGACACAACAACCAGCCAGCGGCCATTACCATAGCCCACGTTAGTTATGGCATATCCTTCTTTCCATTTATCGTTAACCCATGATTCAGGGAATTCCGTTTTACCAGATGCAGAAACAGATTGTGCGGTATAAGGTACAGTCTGGGTATATACAACCACCCATTGATTATTGAGGAAATTAAGGTAGGTAATATAATTTTTATTTGACTCTTTATACTTTTCACGCACATTCGTAATAATCAACTCATCCGTATTTCTGGTGGCCCATTTTTGATCAGTATTGTCTGTTTTTCCCATGATAAGATGATAGGTTAAATCATCTTTATCCCCTACCACAGAAATATCCTGAATATAATAATCCTGCTTCCAGTATTTATCAATTAGTTCTTCCGGAAATTTTTTACTGGTTAATACAAGCTGCGATTTTTGCGGTGTTTTTGAACTGGTGAGTGTGTAAGATTTAGGCGCATTTGCTTCAGCCGCTGACAACATTTCGATCAGCGCATTCATATCTTCCTCGAAATGATCCGATTCGAGTTTTTTTCTTTCCTGTTCCGGAATAGCAGATAATCGGCCTCTTTTATCAATATAAAAATATTTTCCGTCCTCTTTTACTGTTGCTTTTTCATTTTCAAAATCTGTTGCCGATTCGTAACGGGGAAATATTACTTCCGTTCCCTCTGTGTTAATATAACCCCACTTATTATTAAGTTTTACAGCAGCCATACCATTGGAGAAATCTTCTGCCATTTCATATTTTGCAGATGTGAGTTCCTTGCCTGTTACACTTAAATATCCAAACTTAGAAGTGCCGACATAAATCCCGGGAAAATTTTCTTTATACCTCGCAATACCTTCCTTGAAATTGCCTATACCATCATATTTCGGGGGAATAATTTCTTTGCCATTTTGCAACGATACCATTCCATATTTCTTGTTTAATTCCACACCACAATACCCGTTCTCGCATTCAAATATTTTATCATAACGTGTAGGAATAACCAATCTCCCCTTCATATCAATCATCCCAATTTTATCTTTATACTCCACGTTTGCATATCCTTCATTTACATCAGAAAAATAATCGATATCGTCAAATTCAAAGGGTATCACTTCTCTCCCACGCTGGTCTATCATTCCGTACTTATCTTTCTTTTCTGCAATATACCAACCGGTATAGGGGTCATCATCCAGTGATTGATAATTAAAACCAATAACCGTTTTGCCAGATTTATCAATTACACCAGCTTTCCCATTTTTTTCAACTACAGCAATACCATTCTTAAAAAGACTCACTGCATCAAATTCAAATGGAAGTTTTATCTGATCAAGCGTATCTATGTAGCCATACTTATTTCCCTTCTTTGCGCCTATATATCCTTCACTATAATTTTGGATATAATCATATTCTGGTGGAATTATTTCCTGCCCAACTGCATTTACATATCCCCATTTTTTATCGAGCACCATCATGCCATAACCAAAATCACCAAACTTGAGGAGATCATATTTACGAAGGGTTGCCTGATTGCCTGATTTGTCTATCATCCATGATTTTTTATTCGCTCCAACAACTGCATACCCTTTGCTGAAATTATATCCCCCATCATATTCAAAAGGAATGACGGTTCTGTTTTGTTTGTTGATATAACCTACTTTACCACCCTTTTTTGCAGCAGATAACCCTTCATAAAAACCATTTGCAGCATCATACATCAGTGGAATAACGAGTTCATCTTTTTCATTGATGAAGCCAACTTTACTATTCTTGGTAACCATTCTAAGTCCTTCCCGTGCTTCAGCAATTTTATCGTATTTCTGGGCATGTGCAGACAAATATCCCATTAGGAGGAATAAACAGAGTAGCTTTTTCATAGAAGTATAAATAAAGGACTTGCCATTTGGCTGGTTGAAAATAAAAAAAAAGACCATTGGTCAATGGTAGGGCATGAAAAATACACAGTTATGTGTATGGATTCGCTTTAAATAAAAGAGAGGATTACTAATTTACGGTAGTTAATGACCGGAAAATTTGTTCAAGACTATTTTTCTCTGTTTCCAGCGAAACAATTTGTAATTGGTAGGTTACCGCTATATTCAACAGGTTTTTCCTAACCTGATCCGGATTTGAAGTGTAGATTCTATAACTTTTAGTTCCAATCGCATCAAACTTAGTAATCATAGGTATTCCCTGTATTATTTCTATTGCTACTGGCTCACTAAATGCTACTTTTAATGCAATCTCTTTACTGTTTTTTTGCTGCAGGTTGGAGAGATTGTCGTTTGCTACAATATTCCCTTTATTTATTACCACTACCTGATCGCATATTGCTTCCACTTCCTGTAGTATATGGGATGAAAATAATACGGTTTTGCCAGCACCCTGTAGTTTTATTACATTTCGTATTTCAACAATCTGATTGGGGTCTAACCCGCTTGTCGGCTCATCCAAAATCAATACTTCCGGGTCATGAATCAATGCAGCAGCCAATCCAACCCTTTGCTTGTATCCTTTGGACAACTGACCTGTTTTTTTATGCGCTTCAATACCTAATCCGGTAAGTTCAATCGCATTTGCAACAGCTTTACTTATTTGTGGTAATCTATGTACTCCTGCAATAAAAGAGAGGTATTCCTTTACATACATATCGTAGTACAATGGATTAGATTCAGGGAGGTAGCCAATTTTTCTTTTGGCATCAAGAGGATACTTTTTTACATCAATGCCACATACTTCTACACTACCCCCATCAGCTTCCAGATAACCCGTAATTATTTTCATGGTGGTGCTTTTCCCGGCACCATTTGGGCCAAGAAAACCCAATACTGCACCCTTTTCTGCCTTAAATGAAATCTCATTTACTGCCTTCTGAGCGCCATACAACTTGGTTAATCCTGAAATAACAATTGACATGCCGTAAAGGTATTAATTGAAAGCATTGTAACTAAAGGGGAAATGATAATAAAATGAGAAATTGATGGTGGTATAGGTATTAGGTATTAGGTATTAGGAGTTAGGTATTTGGACAAAACACTAACCCCTATGTCTTGTCCTGATATAGGTTGACAGATTAAGTTAACAAAAAAACAGGATAATGATGTCAAAAGGTCGTAGGGAGGTATTTCGGTACAGTCTTAGCTTTAAGCAACAAGTGATTCGAGAGATTGAACAAGAAGGGCTAT
>QFCS01006413.1_pt1 | contig 41886 bp, 41 predicted proteins | sample 3576561 | NCBI WGS metagenome assembly QFCS01 | reverse complement strand
GATCTGCTGCTTGAGTTCGGCGCCGTACCGGCGGCGGCTGTTCTTCTTGGCGTCGGTCATGGTGTCCACCTGAATGCTTGGTGGACACCATCGTTGCCGCTTAGGCCGTGGGCTTCAAGGGTGGGATGGCCGCACGCTTACAGACAACCGCTTCAAGGTCCAGGAGCCGTTGGTCGATGTGCAGGCCTTGGTTGAACTCGGCGCTTCGTTCGGACCGGTCGCCATCAACCGCGCCTACGGCAATTGGCAGTACTTCGGTCGGTACCGCGATGCCCTGCTTCAGGGCTCAGTCGAGCTGATCCAGCTATTTCCGCCGGGGGCTTCCGCCAAAAACGGCGCCGACATCAAGCTCTGCCTCGATGCCACCGAGGATCTCAGCCGTTTCGCTCACATCAGGACGGTCATCGTCGTGGGCGGAGATAGCGACTACATGCCTGTTGCGCAGAAGATCAAGGCCGCTGGACGCACCCTGATCGGCATTGGCAACCGCAAGAACACCAATAAGCACTGGGCCAAGAGCTGCCACGAGTTTCGCTACTACGACACCCTTGTCGAGCCGGAAGCCTTGGGTGACCGAGAGACGGCATATGCCCCGGAGGCTGTGCCAGCGCCGCCGATCAACGCCGCCGCCGAGCTGCTTCGCCGCGCCATTCATTTGTTGTCCGAGTCGAAGGGCGAGCCGTGGGTGAACAAGGCCAGCGTGCTGCCAATGATCAAGCGCCTTGACCCAACGTTCGACCCCAAGGACCACGGGTACGCCGGTTTCGGTGAGATTCTCAAGGCATTGGATGCCGTAGTGGAAGTGCGAAGAGGTGAAGACGATCACCAACTTCGCTTGCGGCGATAGCTCATCGCGCTGACGATTCGCATGACCGGGACACGCGAATCGTCGGCGCGATACCGAGCGGCGCACCGAGTGCGTAGGGCCGGATTGCAGCGAGGCTGTGCAAAACCCTCCAACGGCCCAACCCACGCGCCAGTTTTGGATGATCACTTCTATGGAGGATGCATGACCTCGCCGCTCGTGGCGGACGCGCTGATGATGGCCGTGCCGCGCCGGGAAAAGTCGGTGGCCCTGCTGCACCACTCCGACTAGCGTAGCTGATACACCGGCGAGCACTTCCAGCAGCTGCTGGACGAACAGGGCGCCACCTGCCGCATGAGCCGAGCCGGCGAGGTCTGGGACAACTCGGCCATGGAGAGCTTCTTCTGCTCGCTCAAGACCGAACGCACAGCCAGGAAGGGCCATCGAACGCGAGGGCAGGCCCGCTCAGACACGTTCGACAACATCGAGTGCTTCTACAACCCGACGCGTCGGCATTCGACGATCGGCCATCTCAGCCCCGAACAGCTGAACAAGCTCAAGAAGCTTAGGTCGGTTTCAACGAGACCGGCAGCAACCCAGATTTTTGGTCCGCCGTTAAGAACTTAACCGGCAACAAGAGCATGCGGCAGGACACTGGGATCTCCTTAGCTCAGAAGGACGTTCCTGTGGCTGTATACGTTGTCGCTCAACTCAAATTCAAGAATCGGCTGGCCTACGACCGCTACAAGGCTGCGTTCGGACCTGTTTTTCGGAAGTACGCGGGGCAAGTCCTCGCTGCGGACGAAGCACCTCGGGTGGAAGAGGGCAGTTGGTCCGCTGACAAGGTGGTTCTGATTTCTTTTCCCGATGAGCCAACCTACCGTATCTGGGCGGACTCTCCCGAGTATCAGGAGATCGCCAAGGATCGCCGCGAAGGCGCGGAGTGCGTCGTCCTCCTGCTGAAAGGGATCCCCGCATGAGCCGCCATGTTGTCGAGGTAGGCAAGCCTTGGGAAGGCACGGTGAAGTTCTCCCTGGGCGTGGTGCATTCCGGCTTGACGCTGCACACCGCCGGTGTAACGGCCCGAGATTCACAGGGGCAGCTTGTTGGCGAGGGAGACATGAGAGAGCAGACCGCTCAATGCTTTCGCAACCTCGACGACATCATCAAGACGGCCGGTGCGCGCTGGGAAGATGTCGTGAAGCTCACGCTGTACACGACCGATATCGAGCGATTCCATACGGAGACGATCGAACTCCGATCGCCCTATTTTGTCGGCAAGCCCGCTGCCACGTTGCTGGAGGTCTCGCGGCTGATTGACCCTCGCATGCTGGTGGAAGTTGAGGCGGTTGTGCATCTGCCGGGCCAGGCCCCATGAGCACCATGACGACTGATGTGGGCGTCTATCTGGGCGGCGAGATCGAAGACTTGCTTGCGACATGCACGCGATGCGCGCGATGCGTTGAGGTGTGCCCCGTTGTTCCACACGGCGCGGCCTTCGGCGCGGAGCCCCGCCAGGTGATTGGTGGTGTCCTTGATCTGCTGCGTACCGGTGCCGCTCCAGAAGCCGCCTCGTCTGACTGGTTGCACGGATGCAATGGGTGTGGCGATTGCATCCCTGCATGCCCGGAACACGTTAACCCTCGGCGCCTGCTGATGCTGGCCAGCATGCATGACGCTGCCCGAGAAAGCAGAACGCCTCAACTCTTTCGTCGCATGGCTAGGTCTATCAAACTGATGATCGCCATGCAGTTGCTGCCCTCGGAGTATTCACGGCTGTTCATGCCGACGCGTCCGCGAAAGGCAAAAATGGTCTTCTACACAGGCTGCAATGCACTTCGCACGCCAAACCTCATGTTCAACACCATGGCGGTTCTTGATGCGTTGGAGGTGGACTACGAGGTCGCCGGGGGACCTTCATCGTGCTGTGGTGTCATCGCTTCCAAGTGGCAAGGAGAGCTTCAAGTGGGTGGGCGTGTCACAGTCCACACGATCAAGCGCTTTGAAGCGTTCGAGCCAGAGAAGGTTCTGAACTGGTGTCCGACCTGTGATATTCACATGAACGAAACCATGCAGGGATTTGTTCCACGTGAGTATGAATTCGACCATGTAACGGACTACTTCATGACTCGCGCGGAAAGGCTAAAGGAGCTCTTTGTCCAAGAGATTCCTCGCCGAGTGGTTCTGCACGCTCACCATGGGATGCCCGCGATCGGGCGCAACGTTGAATCCCTGCTGCGTTCGATTCCAGGGCTCGAGGTGGTGGAGACAGTCCTGGAGTCCTCCTACACCTGCGGTGGTTCAGGTTGCTCCAAGACGCCCTCTTTGCAGGCCCAAGAGCATCAGCATCTGATCGACCGGGTCAGGTTTCATCAGGCCGATGCGCTGGTCACGCTGTATCACGGTTGTCACATGGCCTTCATGGGACTGGAGAGAACCGAAGATTTCGAGGTGGTGAACTTCACCGAACTTCTCGCTCAGGCACTGGGGCAGGCGCCACATTCGGATCGTCTGAAGGAGCTCCGACACCTTGATGACTGGCGGGCCATTGTGGAGGCTTCCCAACCCTTGCTGCAGAAAAACGGACTGTCGATCGACAGCGAATGGCTGGAGCGTCATGGCGCGGAAATTTTTTCGGTCTCTGAGTTCAAGGGCGGCCTGGACTGCCTGGCGACAGACGCGCCCAAAAGTACTGTCACCTCATCCATCCACGTACCTCACCCACCCACCAATGGAGGTCTCTCATGAAGTTGTTGACCCGATACGTGCTCGCCATTGCAGTTGCCGCCTGGGCGGTCTTGCCATTGAGGGCGCAGGAAGTCTTTCCGTCAAAACCCGTGCGCATCGTGGTGCCATTCACCGCCGGCGGCCCCACCGACGTGATAGCTCGAATGCTGGGTGAAAGGTTGTCGGAAAAGTGGAAGCAACCGGTCGTGATCGAGAACCGTGCGGGTGGTGGATCCACCATCGGTACCAACCTGGTTGCCAAGGCCCCTCCGGACGGCCACACCATCGGCATGGTGGTCATGGCGCATGTGGTCAACCCCGCCATTCGCAGCGACCTGCCATACGACACGCTAGGCGACCTCGCGGGATTGAGCCAGATCACCACGTCGGCCTGCGTACTGGTAGCCCATCCATCGGTGCCGGCAAACAACCTGCGCGAATTGATTGTGCTGTCGAAAGCGCAGCCGGCAACACTGAGCTACGCTACTCCGGGTGCTGGAACCCTCAACCACATGTCCGGCGCGCTACTTAACTCCCTCGCGGGTACCGACCTTTTGCATGTGCCCTACGGAGGCAGTGCGGCTGCCCATGCCGACGTGCTCAGTGGCCGCGTCCCCCTGATGTTCGATGTGTGGGCGCCCGTGAAAGAGTATGTCCGTGCTGGCCGGTTGAAGGTCCTGGGCATAACCTTGAAAGATCGGATGCCCAGCGACCCCAGCTATCCCACGATTGCGGAGACGGTGCCAGGTTTTGAAGTGGTGTCCGCCTTTGGCATGGTGACTTCCAGCAGAGTGCCGCGTCCTGTGATTGAAAAACTTGGTGCAGACATCGCTGCCGTGGTAAGGGAGCCGGCATTCGCAGCGAAGGTAAGGGATTTCGGTATGGAACCAGTGGGCAGCAGTCCGCAGGAATACGACCGCTTCATCCGATCGGAAGTGTCGCGTTGGTCCCGCGTGGTCCGCGAGAGCAACATAAAGGTGCAGTGAGTCCAGCATGAGTGCTATCACCACCCAACGCGTAACCTCTGTAAGGCACTGGAATGACACGCTGTTCAGCTTCACCACCACGCGTGCGCCCGGTCTTCGTTTTCGAAATGGACACTTCATCATGGTGGGTCTGCCAGTGGCAGGAAAGCCTTTGATGCGTGCATACAGCATCGCCAGCCCGAACCATGCAGAGGAGCTCGAGTTCTTCAGCATCAAGGTGCCTGATGGTGCGCTGACGTCGCGGCTCCAGCATCTTCACGAAGGGGACGAGGTTCTGGTTGGCAGCAAAGCCGTGGGCACCCTTGTGCTCGACGATTTGCGACCGGGACGCAATCTGTACCTTCTTGCCACGGGAACGGGGCTGGCGCCCTTCATGAGCCTTGTGCGCGACCTGGAGGTCTATGAACGGTTCGAGCGTGTCGTTCTGGTGCATGGGGTGCGGTATGTGAGCGAGCTGGCATATGCAGAGGAACTGCAAGTGCACCTGCCCAACGACGAATACCTGGGCGAGCAGGTTGCCCGAAGACTCGTGTACTACCCGACCTGTACGCGTGAGCCGTTCAAGGTGACTGGGCGCATACCTGAGCTCATTCGCAGCGGCCGTCTGGCGCACGACCTGGGATTGCCCCCGCTCTCGCCCGCCTCGGACAGGGTGATGATCTGCGGAAGTTCGCCTGCTCTGGCAGAGATCCGTGCCGAACTGGATGCCCGTGGGTTTGAGGCCTCTCCCTGCACTGGCGATACCGGCGACTACGTGTTCGAGCGAGCTTTCGTAGAGACATGAGCTACGTGGTAACCGAGAGCTGTATCCGGTGCAAGTACACCGATTGCGTGGCCATTTGCCCAGTAGACGCGTTCAGGGAAGGTCGCAACATGCTGGTCATCGATCCGACGGCGTGCATAGACTGTGGCGTATGTGAACCGGAGTGCCCAGCTGGGGCGATTGTGTTTGATATGGATGCTGCGCCGCTCTGGCGCGACCTCAATCAACGCATGGCTGCTCAGTGGCCAGTTATCTCGGAACCCAAACCCGCTCCACCCGATGCGGACCTGTTTCGTGGTGAGGCCGACAAGTACGTTCGATATTTCACCGAGACTGCGGCGTAGTGTGTTTGATGGAACGGCGAAACAGTCCCAAATGGAACCAGGCGCTGCAAGGCCTCAGTCACGACGAGGCAGAGGCTGTGCACAGCCTGATGCGCGCCCGTTCCTATCCTCCACGAGGAGCGATTTTCGGCCAGGGTGAACCCAGCGATACGCTGGTTGTGGTGCGCAATGGACGGGTGCGGCTGTTCATCACATCACCCGAAGGGGAAGAGTTCACACTCAGCCTGCTGACAGGCGGCAGCATCCTGGGTTTGGCCGCTGCCGTGCTTCAGCGGCCGCGGATTCTCTCGGCTGAAGCAGCTGGGCATGTGGACGTCTCTGTCCTTTCAACCATTGATTTTTTTGCCTGCATGGGCCGCTTCCCACGCTTCTCCCACAACATCACTCACTTGCTGGCCCTTCTGGCCGTAGAGAACATTGAGCGCAGCGCACCACTGGTGTTGGACTCGGCATCGCAACGCCTCGGACGCGTTCTGGTGGCCCTGGCCACCCGAACGCACAGCGGAGAGCAGGCGGTGCGCGATCTCACCCACGATGACCTTGGAAAGATGATCGGCGCAAGCCGGACTTGGGTAAGTCTGACACTCGCCGATTTTGAGCGACGCGGCCTCGTTACCCGTCAGCCGGGATGCATTGCCATTCTGAATCCTGAAGGACTGATGCTCTGAGCGCGGAAAACGCGCTCGCGAACTCTGGAGAAAACTGAATGAAGCTCGCAACATACCGCGATGGGTCGCGCGATGGACAGTTGGTTCTTGTGACTGCCCGACTGGACAAAGCCGTGTTTGTTGCGGATATCGCCCAGACGCTCCAATGTGCCCTGGACCGCTGGAACGCCGTGGAGCTGGACTTGAGGCGCAGGGCTGACCTATTGGAAGCCGGCCAGCTTGCAGGGGCATTCCCCTTCCAAGTGTCCATGTGCATGGCGCCTCTGCCCAGGGCCTATCAGTGGGCGGATGGCTCTGCCTACCTCAATCATGTTGAACTGGTTCGCAAGGCTCGGGGTGCTGCCATGCCGGCTGAACTCTACAGTGATCCCTTGATGTACCAGGGTGGCAGCGACATGCTGCTGGGACCCACCGATGACATCGTTGTCCAGGATGCATCCTGGGGAATCGACTTTGAGGCCGAGCTGGCGCTGGTGCTGGGTGACCTGCCCGTTGGCGTATCTGCCGAGGCGGCGTCCCAAGGCGCTCGACTCGCTGTCCTGGTTAACGACGTTTCTTTGAGGGATTTGATCCCTACTGAACTAGCGAAGGGATTTGGCTTTGTCCAGAGCAAACCCGCTTCCGCGTTCTCGCCAGTGGCCGTGACGCTCGATGAGTTGGGCCCCGCATGGGATGGGGAACGGTTGCATCTTGACTTGGCAGTCTGGCGCAACAACGTGCAGGTGGGAGATCTGCGCAGCGGAGAAGATATGCACTTCTCGTTCGCTGATCTCGCGGCTCACCTGTGTCGTACTCGCTCCGTTTGTGCCGGTACGTTGCTGGGCGCCGGGACAGTTTCCAATCGCCGGGCAGGCGCCGGGTTTGGCTGTATTGCGGAGAAGCGGACGCTCGAGGTGCTGGAGGAAGGCAGGGCGGTGACTCCCTACTTGCAAGATGGCGAGACCGTTCGGATTGAGGCCTTCGACTCTAGCGGTCAAACGATGTTTGGTCCTATCCATCAGAAAGTTGTCGTGTCTTCGTGTGCCTAGAGGTGAACAGCCCCGGCTTTCGTGGAGGCCGGTTGGCTTCAGTCAGATGCGCAGCGAGGCGCCAGGGCATGAGAGCGCAAAGCGTGAAAACGGTGTCCAGGCCGGCGCCTCGAAAAGGAAGGCCCGGGCAGGGAATGGTGAGCCCAAGACGGCCGGCGTGGACAAGGGAGTACCAGTCGGAGAAGAGATCAAACCGCCGGTGCGTCTGCCGCCATTGCTGTTCTTCGGACCTCCGGGTGTGAGCAAGGCCCACCTTTGCGATTCCCTGGCCAAAATGCTTGGCGTGTGCTCCTGCCCCTGAGGGGCGTTCATCATGCCGGGCTTCTCTGTAACGGAACGGTTCGAAATCCTGGGACAGGGTCAATCCGCGTGCCCGCCTGCCGTGCCAGGATGGCGGCCGCATCGTCCAGCGCGCCGATGCCGGCCAGGGCGCCGGTGCGGTCCACGAAGTCGCAGGCGGCACGCACCTTCGGGCCCATGGACCCCGCGGCGAAGTCCATGCCGCTCAGTTCCAGCGGCGTCACGTCGCCGAGCGCGCGCTGGTCGGGCGTGCCCCAGCCGGTGAACACGGCGGGCACGTCGGTGAGCATGAGAAACGCATCCGCCTGCAGCTCGGCGGCGAGCAGGCCGCTGGCGTGGTCCTTGTCGATCACGGCCTCCACGCCGATGTGGGTGCCGTCTGGGCGGCGCACCACCGGGATGCCGCCACCGCCCGCGCAGATCACCGTCACGCCCTGGTCGACCAGCAGGCGGATGACCTCGATCTCGAGGATGCGCAGGGGCCTGGGCGAGGGCACCACGCGTCGCCAGGCCGGGCCATCGGGGGCAATGGCCCACCCGCGCTGCTGCTGCAGTGAGCGCGCCTGCGCTTCGCTGTAGACCGGGCCCACGGGCTTGTCCGGTGCGCCGAAAGCGGCGTCGCGCGGGTCCACCTCCACCTGCGTCAGCAGTGTGGCGAAGCGCGCCGGCCCGGGGCAGGCGTTGTCCAGCTCCTGCTGCAACACGTAGCCGATCATTCCCTCGGTCTCGGCGCCCAGCACGTCGAGCGGAAAACGGCCCTGGCCGGCGGTCTCGCCCTGCAGCGCCAGCAGGCCCACCTGCGGCCCGTTGCCGTGGGTGACGACCAGGTGGTGCCCATCCTCCATGAGCCGCGCGAGCGCCGTCGCGGCGCGGCGGATGTTGTCGCGCTGCGTGGCGGCGCTCACCGGCTCGCCGCGCCGCAGCAGTGCGTTGCCACCCAGGGCCACCACCACGCGGGCCATGTCAACCGCCCAGGGTGGCCACCAGAACCGCCTTGATGGTGTGCATGCGGTTTTCGGCCTGGTCGAACACGATGGAGGCCGGGCTTTCGAAGACCTCGTCGTCGACTTCCATGGCACCGATGCCATACAGCTTCTCCATCTGCGCGCCCACTTCCGTTTCGTTGTTGTGAAAGGCGGGCAGGCAATGCATGAAGCGCACGCGCGGATTGCCGGTCAAGGCCATCGCGCGCGCGTTGACCTGGTAGGGCAGCAGCAGGCGGATGCGTTCCGCCCACACGGATTCGGGCTCGCCCATCGACACCCAGACATCGGTGTAGAGAAAGTCGCAGCCCTTCACGCCCTCGGCCAGGTCCTCGGTCAGCCGCACGCGGGCGCCGCTGTCCCGCGACAGCGCCTTCGCTTCGTCGACCACGGCCGCGTCGGGCCACAGGCTGCGCGGCCCGCACAGGCGCACGTCCATGCCGAGCTTGGCAGCGCCCGTCAGCAGCGAGTTGCCCATGTTGTTGCCGGTGTCGCCGAGGAAGCAGAAGGCCACGTCGCGCAGGGGTTTGTCGCAGTGTTCGCGCATGGTCATGAAGTCGGCCAGGATCTGCGTCGGGTGGAACTGGTCGGTGAGCCCGTTGTACACGGGCACGCCCGACCACTTCGCCAGCGTCTCGACGACCGACTGCCCATGGCCGCGGTACTCGATCGCGTCGTAGACGCGGCCCAGCACCCGCGCGGTGTCCTTGATGGATTCCTTGTGGCCGATGTGGCTGCCCGAGGGGCCAAGATAGGTCACCGTGGCGCCCTGGTCGTGCGCCGCCACTTCGAAGCCGACGCGCGTGCGCGTCGAGTCCTTCTCGAAGATCAGGGCGATCTCCTTGCCGCGCAGCAGGGCCTGTTCGGTGCCGGCGTACTTGGCCGTCTTCAGGTCGGCGGCGAGCTTGAGCAGAAAGCCGATCTCGGCCGCCGAATAGTCGCTCAGCGTGAGGAAGCTGCGGTTGCGCAGGTTGATGGCCATGGCGCGCCTTTCGGTGGTGTCGGGCTGTCGCGGCGGCGGCCTCAGGCCTCACGCCACAGCGGGCAGGTCATGCAGTGCGCCCCGCCGCGGCCCCGGCCGAGTTCGCCGCCGCGGATGGTGATGACCTCGATGCCCGCCTTGCGCAGCAGGGTGTTGGTGTGGGTGTTGCGGTCGTAGCCGATGACCACGCCGGGTTCGAGGGCGACCACGTTGTTGCCGTCGTCCCATTGCTCGCGCGCCTGCTCGTAGCCGTCTCCCCCGGTGGGAATGACGCGCAGCGCCTTCAGACCCAGGCAGTGCGCCACCACGTCGAACAGCGGCTGCTTCTCGGTGCGGCATTGAATGCCGCCGCGGTCGTTCGGGTAAAGGCTGTGGCAGACGATCTGCATCGCCACCTCAACGAAGCTGGTCACGGTGTCGCGGTCGCAGAACGAGAACACGGTGTCCAGGTGCATGGCCGCGCGCGAGCGCGGCATCTGGCAGGCCACCACGCGCTGCACGGCGCCGGCGGCGAACAGGGCCTGGGCCAGTTGCCCCACGGCCTGCGGGGTGCTGCGCTCGCCCATGCCCACCAGCACCACCCCGTGGCCGATGGGCATGATGTCGCCGCCTTCCAGCGTGGCCGGTCCGTGGTCGGTATCGGGGTCGCCCCACCACACGGGGAAGCCGGCCTGCGCGAACAGGGGGTGGAATCGGTACACGGCGGCCGTCAGCAGCGTTTCCTGGCGGCGGGCCGGCCAGTGCATGGGGTTGAGGCTCACGCCACCGCAGATCCACGCGCTGGTGTCGCGGGTGAACATCAGGTTGGGCAGCGGCGGCAGCACGAAACCGTCGGGGCCGAGATAGGGGCCGAACATGCCTTCGGGCTTGAAGGGCAGCTCGTGCACCGCAAGGCCGCCCACCAGATGGCGCGCCAGCTGCGCGGGGGGCAGTTCCCACAGCCAGCCCCTGAGTTCGTCGAGCATGCCCACGCCCACGTGGTTCGGCGTGATCCGGCGCTGCAGCACCCAGTCGCGCGCGCTGGGGATGGCCAGGGTCTCGCTCAGGAGCTGGCCCATCTCCAGCACCTCGACGCCGCGGTCCTGCATCTTGGTGACGAAGTCGAAGTGGTCGGTGCGCGCCTGCTGCACCCAGAAGACGTCGTCGAACAGCATGGCCTCGCGGTTGGCGGGGGTGAGGCGTTCGTGGGCCAGCCCGGGCGAGCCGACCAGCACGCGGCGCAGCTTGCCGACCTCGGAATGCACGCCGAAGCGGGCCGGGCTCGACACGGGCGAAGGGGGCGCGTTCACAGCAGGACCGCCGCGCTCAGCGAGGCCATGCTGAGCAAGGCCAGCATCAGCATCAGCGGCCAGATGAAGCGCAGCCAGCGCTGGTAGGGCACGCGCCCGATGGCCAGCGCGCCGACCACCACCGCGTAGGTGGGCGTGACCAGGTTGGTGATGCCGATCGCGGTCTGGAACGCGGTGACGGCGAGGTCGCGCGGCACGCCGGCGAAATCCGACAGGGGCGCCAGGATCGGCATGCTCAGCACCGCCAGCCCCGAGGTGGACGGCACCAGCAGGCTCAGCAGACCCTCGGTGGCAAAGAGCGCGTTCACGAAGGCCACGTTGGACATGCCGCCGATCCAGCCCTCCAGCGCGTGCAGGATGGTGTCGGTGATTTTTCCCTGGTCCATGATCACCACGATGCCGCGCGCCAGGCCGATCACCAGGGCCACACCGAGCAAGTCACGCGCGCCGTCGACGAAGGCGTTGGTGAACGGCTTCTCCCCCATCCAGGCCACCAGGCCCACGGCGATGGCCGACGCCAGGAAGAGCGCCGACATCTCGGCCATCCACCAGCCGCGCAGCGCCACGCCCCAGACCATGGCGACGAAGGTCGCGCCGAACAGGACCAGGATGATCTGTTGCCGTCCGGTGAGCACCTGGTCGCGGTGGCTCTCGCGGTGGCGCAGGAAGTGGGCTTCGTTGGACGCCTTGAGATCGGCCACCAGCGAGCGGGACGGGTCCTGGCGGACGCGCTCCGCGTAGCGCATCACGTAGGCCACGCAGATCAGCCAACCCAGCGCCAGGATCACCAGCCGCAAGGCCATGCCCTGGGTGAAGGGGATGCCGGCGGCGTTGGAGGCGATGGCGGTCGAGAAGGGGTTGATGGTGGAGCCGAGCACGCCGATCCCGGCCCCCACCATGATCACGGCCACGCCCGTGAGCGCGTCGTAGCCCACCGCGATCATCAGCGGCAGCAGCAGCACATAGAAGGCGAGGGTCTCTTCCGCCATGCCGTAGGTGGTGCCGCCCGCGGCGAACAGCAGCATCAGCACCGGAATCATCCATTTCTCGCGGCCCTGCATGCGCAGCATGACGCGTTCGATGCCGGTGTTGATGGCGCCGCTGGCGTTGACCACGCCCAGGAAGCCGCCGACCACGAGCACGAACAGGGAGACGTCGATGGCGTTGGCCACGCCCGTGGCCTGGTTGTAGAAGCCCGTGATGGGGGCCATCAGCACGTCGAGCGCGCCTTGCGGCGCGGCGTCGACGACCTGGTACGTGCCCGGCACCGGGGTGTCCTTGCCCAGGGCTTCATTGGCCACGCGTTCGTACTGGCCCGCCGGCAGCAGCCAGGTGAGCGCCGCCATCAGCACGATCAGCGCGAACAGGATGGTGTAGGCGGTGGGGAACCGGTCCTGCGCGGAGGGCAGGGGGACGGGGGCCGCGCCCGCGATGGGCTCTGCCTGGTTGGCCATGGTGTTGCCTCCTTGTGCGCCCATGTGTGCCCTGCCGGATGGCAAGGGAGTCGCCTGGCGCTCGGGGCATTCTTGGCCGGTGGTGACCGGCGCGCCTTGACGCTGGTCAAGAACGGTGGTGGTCGCGCCGCGGCCGCACCCACCCGGGCCGCCTCGCAGCGCCGCTCGATACCCCCCGCTTCAACGGGCCTTCCTGGCCTTGGCCGCGGCAGCGGGCTTGGGCCGGGCGCTCGCTTCGTCGAGCCACAACAGCGTGTCGGTGTGCACCATGAAGCGGTGCAGGTAGTCGGGCGAGAGTTCGCTCAGCAGGCTCAGGGTGCGCAGCACGAGCATGTGCGAATTGAGCGGGCCGGCGGCCTCGGGGCCGCGTTGCACGGCCTGCGCCACTTCGTCTTCGGCGCAGAGGCGCGCCCAGCTGTCGTGGAAGGCCTGCGCGCTGCGCAGCTCGGGCCGTGCCGTGCCGGCCGGCTGGGTGCGTTGCCCGATGTGCTGGTTGAGCTGGGCCAGGGGCGTGAGCGGCGGCTTCGACCGCGGGCGAAGGGCGCGCTCGACCGGCGCCGGCTCGCTCGCTGCGGCCTCGGCCGGTGGCAGCGAGGCCAGCGTCGCCATCAGCCGGCGCTGCACGGACTCGGGCGCGGTCTGCATGCGGCGCGCCAGCGCCGCCCGGTAGTGGGCGCGCACGGCCTCGGCGTCAGTCACGCTGGGCCCCCCGGGCGCCATGGCCGGCCTTGGGCACCGGCGCCATTTCCACGCGGCGGTTGAGCGCGCGGCCCTTCTCGTCGGCGTTGGAGGCCACGGGTTGTTCGGCGCCGAAGGCGGCGCTGAACACGCGCTGCGGCGGCATGCCTTCCTGGATGAGGGCGCGCGTGACCGTGAGCGCGCGCTGCGCCGAGAGCTCCAGGTTGTCGGCGAAGCGCTGGTTGCCCGACTGCACCGGGCGGTCGTCGGTGAAGCCGCTGACCATCAGCATCTCGTCGCGCTCGCCCAGGTAGACCTGCAGCGGCGGCACCAGGCTTTGCAGGATCTGCCGTCCCTCTGGCCGCAGTTCGTCGGAGTTGAGCGCGAACAGCACGCTGCCGCTGATGCCGATGCGGCCGTTGTCCAGGGTCACGCGGCCGTTCTGCAGCGGAATGGCCAGGGCCTTCTCCAGGGCCATGCGGCGCTGCTCCTCCTGTTCGCGCTTGCGCACCTCGGCCTGCAGGCTGTTCACCAGGTCCATCTGCACCACGAGCACGCCGACGAGGATGAGCACAAAGGCGCCCACGAGGCCGGACATCAGGTCGCCGAACACCGCCCACACCGGCGCGCCGTGCCCGCCGCCCTCGGTGTCGTCGGGGCGTTCGTCCAGGCCGGCCATCATGCGGCCGTCCCCCCGGGCGGCGCGCGCAGGCGGCGCAGGTCTTCCACGATGCCCTGCTGCGAGCTGATGCTGAGGTCGATCACCTCTCGGGCCTGGGCCACGTAGTAGGCGAGCTGTTCGTCGCTGCGCGCGACCGATTGCGTGACGGCGCCTTCGACGCGCTGCAGGCTGTCGATGAGCGCCTCCTGCGAGCGGCTGAACAGCGCCACGCCGTGGTTGAAGGCCTCGCCCAGGCTGGCCAGTTCGATGGCGCTGGCGCCGACCTGCGCGGCCACTTCGTCGGCGCGCACGGCCTGCGCGCCCACGGTGTCGGCGAACTGGCGGCCCACCCGGTCGAGCACGGCGCCGGCCGAGCCGACCAGCGATTCGATGGCCGCGCGCTGCTCGGTGGTGGCCTGCTGAACGGACTGCAGGAGGGCGTCGATGTGCTGCATCAGCGTGGCGCGCTCCTGCAGGGCGCTGTTGTCGCGCTCGGTGAGCTGGCTCATGTCCTGGCGCAGCCGCGCGATCACCTCGGCGGCGGCCCGGGGCGCTTCGGCGGCCGTCTCGATCAGGCGCGCCATGGGGGCTTCGAGCGCGAGGGCCAGGCTGGCGAGTTGCGTGGACAGCTGCTGGTTCAGCGAGGCCTGCAGCTCGCCCAGCCGCTGCACGGCGGCCTCGCCGCGCGCCGCCTCTTCGCCGCGCAGGCCGGCGAGTTCTTCGCGCCAGCGGGTCGCCGTGTCCTGCAGGGTCTGCGCCACGGCCTGCTGCTGCGCCAGGGTCTGCGCCCCGAGCCGGCGCCATTCGTCCTGCAGGGCCGCGGCCGTGTCCTGCAGGGCGGCGGCCCAGGCGGCCTGGCGCTCGCGTTCTGCCGCGCTGTGCTCGGCCTGCGAGCGGCCCAGCGTGTCCTGCACCTGGGCGAGCAGGGCGCCACTGCGCTGCTCGAAGGTGGTGGTGAAGGCGACCAGCGCCTGGTCCAGGCCCTGCAGCTGCGTGCGCACCAGGGCGTCGACGCGCTCGTGTTGCCGCGTGGCTTCCTGGGTGAGGGCATTCATGGCCTTGTCCACCGCAGCCTGCAGGCCTTCGCCCGCGGCCCGCGCGCTGGCGTCCAGGCTGTGCCGCAGCGATTGCTCTACCGAGCGGGCCAGCCCGCCATAGGCGTCGCCCGACGCCGACAGGAACTGGGCCTGCCGCGCCAGCAGCTGCTCGTCGAGCTGCTGGCTGCGCTGCTCGATCCGCTCCATGAGCGCCTGCAGCCGGTCCGCCACCGCGGGCAGGGCGCTGGCCTGCTGCTGCAGGGCGTCGACCGTGGCCTGGCGCTGGTGCGCGAGCGAGAACGGGCGGAACACCGTGGCCACGCGCGCGTCGAGCTGGCGCGCCGCCTCGGCGCGCTCGCGCCGGGCGATGGCCGACATCAGGCCCAGCATGGCCGAGGTGGCCACGCCCACCACCGAGGTGCCGAAGGCCAGGCCCAGGCCCTTGATGGGCGCGGCCAGCGCCGAGCGGATGGCCTGCAGGTCGGCCGAGCCCTCGAGCGTGAACACCACGCCCTTGAAGGTGAGGACCATGCCGAGGAAGGTGCCGAGCATGCCCAGCATCACCAGCAGGCCGATGAGGTAGGGCGTGAGCGCCAGGCCGGGCAGGGCGCCGCGCTCGCTTTCGATGCGCTGGCGCACCGCGTCGCGCAGGGGGGGCGGCACGCTGGCCAGCCAGTCCTCGAGCGCGGCCAGGGGCTGGGGCACCTGGGCCAGCGCCTGGGACAGCGCCGCGCTGGCCTGCCGGTAGCGCCGGATCTCCTGCGCGCCCATGAGGTACACGCCGCCGATGAGCGCGGTCATGGCCAGGGCCAGGCCGCTGGACCCCACGAAGCCCGCGCCGATCCAGACGACGGACAGCAGGCCAAGGACGAAGGCGGAGACGAAGAACAGTCGGTTCACGGAAAGGCGGTTCACGGGGTGTCGATGGAGGGGGAAGCATGGGACGGGCCCAGCGCTTCGATCATGCCGGTCACCGGCTGCAGGCGCAGATCGAGTTCGGCGAGCAGGGCCTGCCGCAGCTCCTGCTCGAACACCTCGGGCCAGGCGTCGGACGGGGTCTGGCGCAGCTGCTCGAAGCGCGCCTTGAGGAAGGCGGGCACGCCGGACAGCAGCCGCTGCTCGCGCCCGCCGATCAGCTGGTCCAGGGTGGCGTCCAGCGCGGCCAGCTGCGCCAGCCGGGGCGAGGTGGCGGCCAGCGCCTGGCGAACGTGGGCGCGAAAGGCGCCGATGGCGGTGTCCATGCGGCGCTGCTGGTCGAGGCAGCGCTGGTGGATGGCGCCGAAGTGGCTGTCGTCCGCGCCGATCGGCTGCCGGGGCGGCGTGGCGATGCCTTGCTCCAGCGTGGCGCGCAGGCCCTGCAGCCCGGCCCGCAGCTGGGCGGCGTGGGACCGGCCGGTCGGCTGCCGTGGTGCAGCCGCCGACGGCAAGGCCTGGTGGGTGGCGTGCAAGGCGATGGCGTCGCGCACGTCCAGCCATTCGGCCAGGCGCTCGGCAAGGTCCCGCCGGGGGGCCTCGGCCGGCGCGGGCAGGTACCCGGCGAGCTGGCGCACCAGGGCGGAGCGGTGGGATCGGCTGCGCAAAACGGTCGGTGGCGCCTTCGGGGGCGCGGGGGTCAACAGGCGGATGAATGGGGGCGCGAGCGCCCCGCATTGTCCTCTACCCGGGCGCGGGGCCGGATGGCCGAGCAGCACCAAGGCGGCGGGCCGCTGGCGCTAGGCGCCGCGCAGGCTGCGTCCGCTCAGGGCGTCGCGGATCGGGGTGGGCCGCTCGAGGCCACCCAGGGGGAGGTCGAGAAGGGCGTCGAGGTCCGCGCCGGCGAACTGTTGCCACAGCTCGGCCACGCTGCGGGCCGCGGGCTGGCCGTGCCGGTTCGCGCTGGTGGACACCAGCGCGCCGCCGGCGGCCCGGCACAGCCCGGCCGCCGGGCCATGGGCGGTGACGCGCACCGCGATGCCCTGGTGCGCACCCGCCACCACCGCGGGCGCGCTCGCCGCGCGCGGCAGCACCCAGGTGTGGGGGCCGGGCCAGCTGGCGCGCACCTCGGCCAGCGCCTCGGGGGCCAGCCGCGCCCAGTCCACGAAGGGGTCGAGCTGCGCCTCGCTCGCGGCGATGAGCAGGAAGCCCTGCGTGGTGGGGCGTCGCTTGAGCCGGTAGATGCGCTGCACCGCCGCCGCGTTGAAGGGGTCGCAGCCCAGGCCGAACACCGCTTCGGTGGGGTAGGCGACCACGCCACCGCGGCGGACCGCGTCGGCCACCGCGTCCAGGGACGCGGGCGAACGCCGCCGGCTCAGAGGTCGTGCCCCAGGAAGTCCCGCAGCTCCTCGGTCTGGGGGTGGTCGAGCACGTCCGCCGGGCCCACCTCCCAGACCTTGCCCTGGTGCATGAAGACGAGCTGGTCCGCGATCTTGCGGGCGAAGTTCATCTCGTGCGTGACCATCACCATGGTCATGCCCTGGTCCGCCAGGCCTTCGATGACGCGCAGCACCTCGCCGGTGAGCTGCGGGTCGAGCGCGGAGGTCACTTCATCGAACAGCATCACCTTGGGTTGCATCGCGAGCGAGCGGGCGATGGCCGCGCGCTGCTGCTGGCCACCCGACAGCTGCTCGGGGTAAGCGTCGAACTTCTCCGACAGGCCCACCTGACTCAGGCACTGCTGGGCCAGCGCGATGGCCTGCGCCTTGCCCAGCTTTTTCACGCTGCGCGGCGCGAGCATGATGTTCTCGCCGATCGTCAGGTGCGGGAACAGGTTGTAGCTCTGGAACACGATGCCCACGTCCAGGCGCAGCTGCCGCAGGTCCAGGGTGGGGTCGGTGAGCACGTGGCCGCACACCTGGATGTGGCCGCGGTTCACCTTCTCGAGCCGGTCGATGCAGCGCAGCGCGGTGCTCTTGCCGGAGCCGGACTTGCCGATGAGCACCGTGACCTCGCCGCGCTTGACCTGAAAGCTCACGCCCTTGAGGACTTCGATCTGGCCGAAGCTCTTGTGCACATCGCGCAGCACCACGATGTCGTTCGCGGAATCGGCGGTGCCGGCGGCGGTCGGGACAAGGTCATTCATAAGGTCTTCTTTCATGGAGAGGCTCACGCGCTGCGCATGCCGCGCGCCATGCGTTGCTCCAGCCGCCGGCTCAGGGCCGACAGCGGATAGCAGAGCAGAAAGTAGATCAGCGCCACGACCACGAAGGTGATGAAGGGCTGGAAGGTGGAGTTGTTGATCAGCTGGCCCGCCCGCGTCAGGTCGACGAAGCTCACCGCCGACGCCAGCGAGGTGTTCTTGACGATCTGCACCATGAAGCCGACGGTGCCCGGCGTGGCGTTGCGGATGGCCTGCGGAATGATCACCTTGAACATGCGCTGCGTGCGGCTCAGCGCCAGGCACTCGGCCGCCTCCCACTGCGCCTTGGGCACCGACTGGATGCTGCCGCGCCAGAACTCGCCGAGGTAGGCGCCGACCCAGATCGTCATGGACAGCGTGGCCGCCATCAGCGGCGACACCGCCAGGCCCAGCGCCGGCAGGCCGAAGTAGCCCGCGAACATGATGACCAGCAGCGGCACGCCCTGGACCACCTGGATGTAGGCCGCCGCGATGGCGCGCAGCCAGGCGAAGCGAGAGACGCGGCACAGCGCGATCAGCAGCCCCATCAGGCCACCGCCGATGAAGGCGCAGGCCGACAGCGCGACCGTCCACAGGGCGCCCTGGAGCAGGAATTGAACGTGGACAAGACCAAAGGTGGGCATCGTTCGCTCTCCCTTCAAAGCGGCGTGCCGAGGCGGCGGCGGCGCGGAAAGATCACCAGGCCGAGCAGCCAGAACCCCAGCCGCATGACCAGCGCCAGGCCGAAGTACATGAAGCCGATCGTGATGTAGGTCTCCATTGGCCGGAACGAGACGCCCTGGATGTAGTTGGCGTTGCCGGTGAGCTCGGCCACCGAGATCTGCGAGGTGATGGAGGAGGCCAGCATCAGCAGGATGAACTGGCTGGTGAGCGAGGGGTAGACGCGCTCCACGGCCGGGCGCAGCACCACGTGCCAGTACACCTGGGCGCGCGACAGGCCCAGGCACTCGGCCGCTTCCCATTGGCCGGCATGTACCGAGTTGAAGCCGGCGCGCATGATCTCGCCCGTGTACGCGCCCACGTTGATGGTGAGCGCGATGATGGCCACCGAGAAGGCGCTCATCGTGATGCCGATCGAGGACAGGCCGAAGAAGACGAGGAAGATCTGCACCAGGAACGGGGTATTGCGGATGCCTTCCACGTAGCCCGCGCACAGCGCCGACAGCCAGCGCACGCTCGAATTGCGGCCGATGGCGCAGAGCGTGCCGATCACGAACCCCAGCAGGGTGGCGGCGGCGGCCAGCTGCAGCGTCACCAGCGCACCGTCCAGCAGCATCGGCCATCGTTCGAGGATGGGAGTGAAGTCCAGGGTCACCGTCGTGCCTCCGATGGGGTTGCCCGCGCGCGCGGGATCAAGCCGAGACTGGGGGCGCCTTGCGGTCGCCGAACATCAGGCCGGCGGCACGGAAGCCGCCGTCGACGTTGAGCGTGTGGCCCTGCACGTAGCGCGCTTCGTCCGAGCAGAGGAACACGGCCGCGTCGCCGATTTCCTCGGGCGTGCCATAGCGCACCATGGGCACGAGGTAGTTGTAGGCGCTGCGCGTGGCGGCGTCGTGTGCGGTCGCGGCCATCTCGGTCTCGATGGCGCCGGGCGCGATGTTGTTCACGTTGATGCCGTGCGGCGACAGCTCGACCGCCATCACCTTGGTGAGCAGCTCCAGGCCGGCCTTGGCCGCGCCGTAGGCGCCGCGGCCGTTGCCGCCGCGCTGGCCCGAGAGCGAGGCGATGTTGATGATCTTGCCGCCGTGGCCCTGCGCCACCATGCGCCGGGCGCAGGCCTGCGCCACGATGAAGGCGCCGGTGAGGTTGATGGCGATGGTGCGGTTCCAGTTCTCCAGCGTGATGTCCAGGAACGGGGTGTTGCCGCCGATGCCGGCGTTGTTGATGAGGATGTCGAGCCGGCCGAGCTGGGTGGTGACGTCCTTGAGCAGCGTCTCCACCGAGCGCGGATCGGCCACGTCGACCACGAAGCCGTGCGCCTGGGCGCCGGCCTCGCGCAGTTTGGCGGCCGCCGCGTTGGCGCCCTGGGGGTTGATGTCGGCGATGGCGATGACGGCGCCCTGGCGCGCGAGGGCCGTGGCGATGGCGAAGCCGATGCCGCGGGCACCGCCGGTGATGAGGGCGATCTTTGCTTGCAGTCTCATGAAGGGTCCTGTGGTGGTGAGGGCGTGCGGCGGTTCAGTGTGGGTCTCTGACCGCCGTGAAAAAGTCGGGGGCGCCGGTCTGGCCGCCCTTGAGGGCGATCTCCAGGCCGTCGATGGCGGGGTCGGTCGAATGGGCGCGGCACAGCGGCACGCCCGGCGACAGCGGCGCGATGGCGGTCAGCGCGTCGATGCCCAGGCGCGAGGCCGCGTGGCTGGAGGTGTCGCCGCCGGAGATGACGGCGCGCCGCAGGCCGCACTGGCGCACCAGGGCGTTGAGGACGTCGCCGAGGGCGGCACCGAGCCGGTCGTTGACGGTGGCGATCGGCGTGCCGCTGGCCCGCACGGCGTCGCGGAACGCGGCCACGCGCGGATCGTCGGGGCCGGTGGCGGTGAAGACCAGCGGGTCGCGACCCCGCGCGATGGCCTCGCGGCCGAGCGCGCTCACCCGCCGCACCTCGGCGGCCAGCAGGTCCTCGTGGACCGCCAGCCGCGCGTCCAGCACGATGGGCTCGAAGCCCCGGGCGCAGGCGTGCTCGATCTGCGCCGCCGTGATCGGCGACACCGAGCCCGACACGGCCGCGAGGCGCTCCGCGCGGGCGCAGCCGGCGCTGGCGGAGGCCGACGGCATCAGCCCGGCCGCGCGCCAGTGCGCCACCAGCGCCTGCTCGACGCCTTGCGAGCCCAGGACAAACTGCGGCGCCGCGCCCCGTTCCCAGATCAGACGACCGGCCTCGCGCAGGGTTTCCGGGTCCAGCACGTCCACCGAGACGATGGCCGCGCCGCGTTCGATCTCCTGCGCCAGCAGCGCATCGGCCCGGCCGCGTTTCATGCTGGCGAAATCCACCAGGCCCACGCGCAGATCGGTCTGCGCGGCCAGGTGGCGGCCCAGGTCGGCCTCGTGCATGGGCGTGGTGGGGTGGGCCGCCATGGTGGGGTGGCGGTCGAGCCGGTAGCCCACGCCGTTGGCGTGCGCGAACAGGTTGCCGAAGGCCTGGAAACGGCCCATGCCGGGGTCCGACACCACGAGCGGGATCCACCCCGCGAAGCGCCGCCGGGCGATCTCGGCCGCGCGGCCGATGCTGCCGATGTGGGGCGCCGAGTCGAAGGTCGAGCACACCTTGTAGTGGACGACGGGCGCGCCGATGCCGGCGAGCTGCTCGAAGACCGCGGGCAGGTGCTGCTCCATCCACTCGGGCGGTCGCGAGCGCGCCACGCCCGCCACGCCGATGGCGCGGTAGTGCGCGAAACGGGCCAGGCGCTCGGGCGTGGGCGGCGCGAGGAACAGGATGGTCTCGAGCCCGGCGAAGGCCAGCACCTCCAGGGCCGCCGACGAGCCCGTGAAGTCGTCGCCATAGAAGGCGATCAGCGGCCCCGGGGGGAGCGGACGGGCGCCGCTCACGCAGCGGCCTCCATCGCCGATTGCAGCGCCGGGTGGGTGCGCGCGTAGTCGGCCTGCGGCACGCCCTGCAGCGCCGCGTCCCAGGCTTCGCGCAGGGCGCTCACGCCGGCGCCCGGGCCTTGCGGGTGGGCCAGGATGCCGCCGCCAGCGGTGACGATCAGGTCGGTGGTGTTGACGGCCGCGTAGGTGCCCGGCACCTGCGTGACGCCCTGGCCCGAGGAGAACACGGGCATCACGGTGCAGGGCTTGTCCGCGAACAGCGGTTCGAGGCAGGCGCGCGCCGACGCGATCACGCTGTCGTCGGGCTCGGAGAACTTGTTGGCCAGGCCGTTGACGTGCATGTGGTCGGCGCCGGCCAGGCGCCAGATCTTGCTCCACGCGGTGAACGACCAGCCCAGCAACGGGTGGCGCGACAGGTAGCCCCAGCCGTTGCGGTGCGCGTGGATGGGCAGCTGCGAGAACTTCGCCAATTCGATCATGCCCGCCAGGCCCACGGAGTTGATGCTGGCCATCAGGCAGGTCGCGCCGTGCGCGAGCAGCACGTCGTGGCGGCGCTTCATCTCCTCGACGTCGCCGGTGAGGTTGAAGGCGTACATGGGCTTTTTGCCGGTGCGGTCCGCGCTGGCGTTCACCTCGCGCATCACCGCGGCCACGCGCTCGTTGAACGGGCAGTTGGGTCCGTCGGCCTGCAGTTCGTCGTCCTTGATGAAATCGATGCCGGCGGAGCAGAGCTGGGCCACCAGGGCCGCCGTGTCCTCGGCGGAGAAGCCGACACTGGGCTTGATGATGGTACCGATGAGGGGGCGCCCCTTCACCCCGGTCAGCCGGCGTGTGCCCTCGGCGCCGAACTTGGGCCCCGGGTAAGCGGCGGCGAAGGGCTGGGGCAGGCGGATGTCGAGCAGGCGCAGGCCGCTCACCTGGCGCAGCTCGAACAGGTTGCCCGCCACCGTGGCCATCAGGTTGGGCAGGGAAGGCCCCAGCGTGGCCAGCGGCCAGGAAAGCGTGAGCCGGGCGCGGACCAGGGACTCGCCCGCGGGCGTCGGTGTCGAGGTGGGCAGCGCGCGCGCGCCGGTGAAGCGCTCGATGACCTCCAGCTTCTCCACCCGCGCCGCCGCGCGTTCGAGCAGCTCGGGCGTTTCGCCCGGCACGCGGACGAAGGTGCCGCTGGACTGCTCCCCGGCGATGGTGGCCGCCACGCGCTCCGGGTCGTCCGGTGTCTCGAGGAGGTAGTCCGCTTCAATACGGTGCTGCTGCATGGCGTTTCCAGGGGTGGGTCGGGTGGCGTGCCGGGCGAAGGCCCATGGCGCGCCCGCGCGTGCGTGCGCGGGCGCCAGGAACAAGGAAGAATCGGCGGGGCGTGTGCGGGGCCCGGCCCGCACACGGGCGCGTGGCTCAGGGCTGCAGGAGCTCGGCGGGCACGTCGACGCCGTGGTGCTTGCGGTAGAGCGCGTTGAGCTTGCCGCTCTTGGCGTTGACCGCGATCCACTCGTTGAGCTTGGCCAGCAGCGCGGGCTCGCCCTTCTTCACGCCCATGGCGATCGGGAACTGCTTGATCACCAGCTTGGCCTCGAAGGGCTTGGCGCCCGCGCGCTGGTTGATGGCCTTCATCTGCGGGTCGCCCAGGCCCACGTAGGTGGCCTGGCCCGACAGGGCCGCCGTGATGACGGTGGCATCGTCGTCGAAACGCACCACGTTGATGCCCAGGGCCGAGGCACGGGCGGTCAGCTCCACGTCCTGCATGGTGCTGCGCACCACCGCGATGGACTTGCCCTTCAGGTCGCCCCAGTCCCTCACGCTCTTGTCGGCCACCGGCGCGATCACCGTGGTGCGGATGAAGGAATACGGCTTGGTGAAGTCCACCACCTTGGCGCGCTCTTCGGTCACGGAGAGCGAGGAGATCACCACATCGGCCTTGTCGGTGTTGACGTTGGGAATGCGCGTGGGGCCGGTGGTGTTGATGAATTCCACCTCCACGCCCCAGTCGGCGGCCAGCGCGCGCGCCACCTCGACGTCGGAACCGGTGGGTTGCAGCGACCCGTCGAGCATGCCGAAGGGCGGGATGCCCATGTCGGTGGCGACGCGCAGCTTCTTGCGGCTGTTGATGTTGGCCAGAACGTCCGCGCTGGCGGGCAGGGCGAGCGCGAGGCCCAGGGCCGCGACGAGGGCGCTGGCGTGACGGCGGTGGATGTTCATGTTTTGTCTCCTGGTCGTTGAGGCCGGATGGCCTGCGGAATGGGATGCACACGCGCGGCCCGGGCGCCGGGTTTCTGCGGTCAAAATCTGACAGCTGCGCGCTCGATGTTCAGGGTAAACCCTGAGATTTCCCATTGCGTTAACGGCAAATGCTGGGAAATTGACGGCAGTCTAGTCAGACTCGCCGCGGCTGACCTTCCATTTGTTCGTCCCTTCCTGTGAGTTTTTATGACAGCTCAACCGCTTGCGGCCGGGGGCGATGCCCGCCAGCGCCTGCCCTTGACCTCCCTGCGCGCCTTCGAGGCGGCGGCCCGCCTGGGCTCCATGACGGCCGCGGCGGACGAGCTGTTCGTCACGCACGGCGCGATCAGCCGGCACGTGCACCTGCTCGAAGACCAGTTCGGCGTGCCCCTGCTGGTGCGCCTGCCGCGCTCCGTGGCGCCCACGCCGGAGGGCGCGGCCCTGGCGGGGCAGCTGACGGAGGCCTTTCGCCTGATGCGCGAGGCCGTGGCGCGGCTGGCGCCCGGGCCGCTCACGCTGTCGTGCTCCGCCACCATCATGATGAAGTGGCTGATCCCGCGGCTGAGCGAATTCAAGCGCGCCAACCCCAACGTGGAAATCCGGCTCAACATGAGCCACGGCGAGGTGGACTTCATCCAGGACCAGATCAGCCTGGCGATCCGCACCAGCATGAACCGCCCGCCGCAGGACGTGGTGATCGAGCCGCTGCAGCACGAGCAGATCGGCCCGGTGTGCCATCCCGAGTACCTGGCGCGCATCGGCATCTCCTCCATCGCGTCGCTGGCGCGCGCCCGCATCCTGGAAACCGCGACGCGCACCTACGCCTGGAAGGAGTGGGTGGCGCTGATGAACTGCGAGGACATCGGCCTCACGCCGCACGAGCGCTACGAGCACTTCTACCTGGTGATCGAGGCGGCGGTGTCCCAGCTGGGCGTGGCGCTCGTGCCGCGCTACCTGGTGGAGAAGGAGCTTGAGTCGGGCCAGCTGGTGGCGCCCTTCGGTTTCATCCAGAGCCCGTACACGCTCAACCTGTGGATCGCGCCGCACGAGCGCCTGCGCGACGACGTGCGCCAGCTGGCGCGGTGGATCCGCGAGCGCATGGAGTGAAGGGCACCTGGGTCAAGACACCGCGAGCCGCCCGGGCGCCGCGCGCTCGCCCGCCAGCGCGCGCTGCCCCAGCGCGATGGTCAGGGCCGCGGCGAGGCTGGCGACCACCGACACCCAAAAGCCGTTCTGCGGGCCGAAGTGGTCGACCACCCAGCCCGACACGAACGCGCCCAGGGACATGCCGATGCCGATGCCCGTCATCACCCAGGTCACGCCCTCGGTCAGCATGGACGCCGGCACGCGGCGCTCGATCAGGCCGAAGGCGGTGATGAAGGTGGGCGAGATCGCCACGCCACTGAGGAACACGGCGGCCGCGAGCAGGGCGACCGACGAGCCCGCCACCAGCAGCGGCAGCGAGGTCAGGGCCAGCACGCCCACGGCGATGAGCAATTGGCGGTGCAGCGCCAGGCGCGGGTTGAGCGCGCCCAGCACCAGCCCCAAGACGAAGGAGCCGACCGCGTAGACGCCGATCACCAGGCTGGCCGCGCCGGGCTGGCCCAGCGCCGTGGTGATGGCGATGGCGCTGACCTCGGCCGTGGCGAAGGTGGCGCCGACGAAGACCAGGGCGAGGGTGATGATCTGCACCGGGCGCTGGCGGATCGCCGAGCCCGCGGGGCCGTCGGCCTGCGGCGCGCGCACCGCGGGCTCGGTCTTGCGCTGCAGCAGGAAGGCCGCCGTGCCGCCGACCATGAACAGGGTCGAGGCCAGCATGCCGGCCTCGGGGAACCAGGCCGCGGCCAGGCCGACCGAGAGCGAGGCCCCCGAGATGTAGATCAGCTCGTCGGCCGCGGATTCGAAGGCAAAGGCGGTGTTGAGCTCGGGCCGGTCTCGGAACAGCTCGCTCCAGCGGGCGCGCACCATGGCCGACATGCTGGGCAGCGTGGCCGCGCCGAGGGCGGTGGCGAACAGCGTCCAGGCCGGCCAGTTCCAGTGGCTGGCCAGGATCAGCAGCACGAAGGCGGCGGCCGACACGGCAGCGGCCGGCGCCGCCACCGCGGTCTGGCCGTAGCGGTCGATCCAGCGCGAAATCTGCGGCGCCAGGAAGGCATTGCCCAGGCCGTACGTGGCCGCGACGGCGCCCGCCAGCCAGTACTCGCCCAGGGTCTGGGACAGCATGGCGACGATGCCGATGGGCGCCATGGCCAGCGGCAGCCGGCCGAAGAAGGCGGCGATGGAAAAGCCCTTGGCGCCGGGCTCGCTGAATATCCTTGCATAAGGGTTGGACACGGGAAAGCTCCTGGATCGGGGGGGAACGGCAATAAGATACGTGGCGTATGCATGTTATTGACGTACGCTGCGTACGTCAATTCACGTACGTTCTGTATGTGTTTGATTGGAGCCAGCCATGCGAAGAGCCCGCCAGGACATGATTGCCGAGACCCGCGGCAAGCTGATCGCCGCCGCGCGCCAGGCCTTCGGCAGCGTGGGCTACGCCCAGGCGTCCATGGACGATTTCACCTCCGCCGTGGGCCTCACGCGCGGCGCGCTGTACCACCACTTCGGCGACAAGAAGGGCCTGCTGCAGGCCGTGGTGGACCAGATCGACGCCGAGATGTCGGTGCGGCTGAAGGCCATCGCCGCGCGCGCGCCCAACCGCTGGCAGGCCGTGGTGGACGAGTGGATCGCCTACATCGAGATGGCGCTGGAGCCCGAGATCCAGCGCATCCTGTTCCGCGACGCGCCCGCCGTGCTGGGGGATCAGTCGCAATGCCCCAGCGCCCAAAGCTGCATCGAGGCCCTGACGGCCAGCCTGGCGGCGCTCAAGGAAGACGGTGTGCTCATCGACGCCGACCCGGAGGCGATGGCCCGGCTGATCAACGGCGCCAGCAGCCACGCCGCGATCTGGATCGCCAGCTCGCCCGATCCCGAGGCGGCGTCGAAGAAGGCCGTGGCGGGCTTTCGCCGCATGCTCGAAGGCCTGCTGCGCCGGCCGGACCCGGCCTGAGCGACGCCGTCCGCTGAGCCCCGCGGCCCACCACGGGCGCCGGGGTGATCGCGCCAAGCGATTGCTATCGCTTGGCGCTGCCTTGTTGGGGCATGGGTGCCTTCCTACCATCCGCCGACTTCAACAGGGCACCCACCACCGTTCATGAAAACCCAAGTCGCCATCGTCGGGGCAGGCCCGGCGGGCATGCTGCTTTCCGAGATCCTTCACCACCACGGCATCGACAGCATCGTCGTGGAACGCCAGACCCGCCAGTACGTGCAGTCGCGCATCCGCGCCGGCGTGCTGGAACAGACCACCGTGGACATGCTGCGCCAGTACGGCCTGGCCGATCGCATGGAGCGCGAGGGCCACGCGCACGACGGCATGAAGATCGTCTGGGCCGGCCGCAGCAGCTTTTTCATCGACGTGCGCCAGCACGTCGGCAAACGCTTCGTGGCCTATGGCCAGACCAGCATCCAGGAAGACCTGTTTGCGGCCGCCGACCGCCGCCAGGCCCGCCTCGTCTTCGGCGCGGCCAACGTGGCCCTGCACGGCATCGACACCGACCGGCCACGCGTGAGCTTCGAAGCCGACGGCCAGACCACCACCATCGAGTGCGACTACATCGCCGGCTGCGACGGCTTCCATGGCGTGTCGCGCAAGGCCATTCCGGCCACCGTGCTCAAGGAGTTCGAGAAGGTCTATCCCTTCGGCTGGCTGGGCATCCTCACGCCGCGCCCGCCGCTGCCCGACATCGTCTACGCCAACCACCCGCGCGGCTTCGCGCTGGCGTCCATGCGCAGCCCGACCATGAGCCGCTACTACATCCAGGTGCCGCTGGACACCCGGATCGAGGACTGGTCCGACGAGCGCTTCTGGGAAGAGCTCAAGGCGCGTTACCCCGCCGACCTGGCCGCCGCGATCGTGGAAGGCCCCTCGATCGAGAAGTCCATCGCGCCGCTGCGCAGCTACGTGGCCGAGCCCATGAGCCACGGTCGCCTGTTCCTGGCCGGCGACGCCGCGCACATCGTGCCGCCCACCGGCGCCAAGGGCCTGAACCTGGCCTTCTCCGACGTGCACTACCTCAGCCGGGCCCTGGCCAGCCGCTACGAGACGGGCCGCTCGGACCTGCTGGAGCGCTACAGCGACACCGCCCTGCGGCGCGTCTGGCACTCGGTGCGCACCTCCTGGTACCTCACCAACCTGCTGCACCGCTTCCCGAGCACCACCGCCTTCGACCAGCGCACCCAGGAGTACGAGCTCGAATTCCTGAAGTCCTCGCACAGCGCGCAAGTGGCGCTCGCCGAACAGTACGCCGGCCTTCCCCTGGAGCAGACCTGATGACCCCCGCCACGCGCGATTACCACGACATTCCCGGCACCTACGTGTTCGACGGCGCCCACCAGCGCAAGGGCTACTGGCTCAATATGTTTTGCAAGTCGCTGGACGTGGCGGCCCACCGCGACCAGTTCCGCGCCCACCCCAACGACTACCTGGCGCGCTTCCCCATGAGCGAGGCCCAGCGCGAGGCCGTGCTGATGCGCGACTGGCTCGGCCTGCTGCGCCTGGGCGGCAACATCTACTACACCTTCAAGCTCGCCATCTTCGACGGCCTGAGCATGCAGCACGTGGGTGCCGCGATGTCGGGCACCGGCATGACGGTGGAGGACTTCCGCCGCATGATGGTCTCCGGCGGCCGCCCGGCCGAGGGCATGCGCAGCCTGCGCCAGAACGCGGAGGTGGGCCATGGCTGAGCTCATCGGTGGCGTGGGCACCTCGCACGTGCCCGCGATCGGCGCCGCGGTCGATCACGGCAGGACGCAGGACGCCTACTGGAAGCCCGTCTTTGACGGCATGCAGGCGGCCAAGGACTGGATCGCGCGCGCCAGGCCCGACGTCTGCATCGTGGTCTACAACGACCACGCCTCCTGCTTCTCGCTGGAGCTCACGCCCACCTTCGCGCTGGGCGTGGCCCCGCACTACGAGCCGCACGACGAGGGCTACGGCCCGCGGCCGGTGCCGCGCGTGGAGGGCGCGCCCGAGTTGTCCTGGCACCTGGCCGAGTCGCTGATCCTGGACGAGTTCGACATCACCATCGCCTCGAACATGACGGTGGACCACGGCCTGACGGTGCCGCTGTCGGTGCTGTTCGGCCAGCCCGAGGCCTGGCCCTGCCGCGTCATCCCGCTGTGCGTGAACGTCATCCAATACCCACCGCCCACCGGCCGGCGCTGCCTCAAGCTGGGCCAGGCCATCCGCCGCGCGGTCGAGTCCTTCCCTGGAAACCTGCGCGTGGCGGTCATCGGCACCGGTGGCCTGTCGCACCAGCTGCAGGGCGAGCGCGCGGGCCTCATCAACGCCGAGTTCGACAACCGCTGGCTCGACGAATTCGTCGACGCGCCCGACCAGGCCGCGGCCCACGACCACCTGGAACTGCTGCGCGAAGCGGGCTCGGAGGGCCTGGAGTGCGTGATGTGGCTGGTGATGCGCGGCGCCCTGCGCCCGCAGGTCGAGGTGGTGCACCGCTTCTACCACGTGCCCGCCTCGAACACGGCCTACGGCCTGCTGGTGCTGGAGGACGCGCAGCGCGCGCCAGCGCCCGCCACCTAGACGCCCGCCCTCCCGCGGACCCCACGAACAAACAAGGAGACAAGACATGCTGCCAACGAATCCCCCCACCGCGCCGCGCGCCCGACACGGGCTCCTGCGCCGCCTGGGCCGCCAGCTCGCCGCGGCCGCCCTGCTGGGCTGCGCCACGATGGCCTCGGCCCTGGCGCAGGGCGACTGGCCGGCCAAGCCCATTCGCTTCATCGTCGGCTTTCCGCCCGGCAGCTCGCCCGACGTGGTGGCCCGCGCGCTGTCGCCCGGCCTCACGCAGGCCCTGCGCCAGCCCGTGGTGGTGGAGAACCGGGCCGGGGTCACCGGCATGATCGCGGCCGAGGCCGTGGCCCGCGCGCCCAACGACGGCTACACCTTCCTGGTGACCTCGGGCAGCTCCATGTCGATCTCGGTGCACACGCTGCCGCGCGTGCCCATCAACCCCGACAAGGAGCTGGTGCCGGTGGCCGCCGCCGCGCGCATCGAGCTGTTCCTGGTGTCCGACGCGCGCCAGGGCTTTCGCAACTTCAGCGAGTTCATGGCGTTCGCCAAGGCGAACCCGGGCAAGCTGACCTACGGCTCGCCCGGCACCGGCAGCGCACCGCATGTGGCCACCGAGATGCTGCGCGCGCAGAGCGGCATCAACGTGGTGCACGTGCCCTACCGCGGCGCCTCGCCGGCCCTGCAGGACCTGCTTGGCGGCACCACGCAGTTCCTGTTCGACCCCGGCATCGCCCTGGAGCATGTGCGCGCCGGCAGGCTGCGCCTGCTGGCCGTGGGCAGCACCAAGCGCTCGCCCCTGTTTCCCGACACGCCCACCATCCAGGAGCTGGGCCTGGCCGACTTCGACGCCGGCACCACGCACGGCATCTACGCGGCGGCCGGCACCCCGCCGGCCATCGTCAACCGGCTGAACGCCGAAATCAACAAGCTGCTGGCCCAGCCACAGGTGGCGCAGCAGTTCACCGCCATCGGCGCCGAGGCCACGCCCATGAGCGCGGCCGAGTTCGGCGCCCTGATCCGCCGCGACAGCGCGCGCTACGGCGCGATCGTCCGCGAACGCGGCATCAAAGAGTAAGCCCTTCCGTCTCCCCAGAACGGCCGCGCCCGGGCGCGGCCGAGGACCCGCCATGCGCCTTTTTACCCACCACGACCGCCCGGTGCACCTGGGCGCCTTCCCCAGTGAGCGCCTGCGCCGCCTGTCCGGCGCGCCGGACCTGTCCCGCATCGTCGACACCGGCGTGCTGCGTCCGCCCGCGGACGAAGGCGCCGCGCCCACGCTGGCGCGCTCCATCAGCCGCTTCATGTGCGCGCTCGACCAGGTGCGCGAAGGCGACCACAACCCCCACCTCGCCGAGATCCCGGGCAGCCCGGGCCTGCGCAGCGAGCACCTGAAGTCGGCGGCCTACTTCCTCGACACCTCCATCGCCGGCGTCTGCGCGCTGGGGCCGGACCACCGGCTGGCCGAGCGCGTGGAGCACCCGGCCTTTCGCACCGCCACCTACGAGCAGTCGGAGACCAAGCTGCGCCTGCGCTTCAACCCGAACGCGGTGCTGCGCCAGATGAAGCGCTCCATGGACCTGTGCGCGCGCGGCGTCGAGCACCACACCCACGCCCTGGTGCTGATGGTGGCCCACCCGCGCGACCCCTCCGCGGACGAACCGGGCGCGGAGTGGATCGTCGGCATGCAGGACTGGCGGGCCGCGCTGCGCGCCGCCGAGACCGCGGCCGTGCTGGCCAACTACCTGCGCATCCTGGGCCACGAGGCGCGCAGCCACACGGCCACCACCACCGACGTGCACCTCAACCGCCTGGCCGTCTCCGCCGGACTGGCGCGGCTGGAGGACGGCGCGCTCACCAACCCCTTCGTGGGCACGCGCTTCGGCCTGGCCGTGGTCACCACCACGCTCGCGCTCAAGCCCGACGAAGCCCTGGCACCGGCCACCCTGAACGAGCGCTGGCGCGCGCGCGGGCCGAGCTGGTGGCTGGGCGCGTCCAGCCAGAAGAACGCCTCCAATGCGGTGGACTTCGCCAAGCGCCACTACCGCGACAGCCTGCACCCGGTGGAAACGCTCAAGCGGGTCGACGAGACCACGACCTTCATCGACGAGGACCGCATCCCGCGCGTGCCCAAGAGCAGCGAGTTCTTCCTGCGCGCGGCCTTCGGCGACCTGGGCAAGGCGCCGCAGGAGGCCTCCAAGGACGGCTACTCGGTGGCCAAGGCCCCGCTGGCCGCCGCGCTGCGCCTGGCCCTGAACGTCTATTCCGTGCTGCAGCGGGGCGAGCCCGCGGCGCACAAGGCCAGCTACGCCGACCCGGCCCGCAACGCCGACCTGGTGAAGGCCACGCTGCACTACCTGGGCGCCGACATCGCCGGTCTGTCGCGCGCGCCGGCCTGGGTCTGGTATTCGCATCGGCAGGACGGCACGGAGATGCCGGTGGCCCACCCCTTCGCGGCCACGGTGATGATCGACCAGGGCTTCGACACCATGGAGGGCACCTCGGGCGACGACTGGATCTCCAGCGCCCAGTCGATGCGCACCTACATGCGCGCCGGCCTGGTCTGCGGTGTGCTGGGCGACCACCTGCGCGGCCTGGGCTTCAGCGCCACCGCCCACTCCGCCGCCGACAGCGACGTCATCCAGACGCCGCTGGTGCTGCTCGCGGGGCTGGGCGAGGTCAGCCGCATCGGTGAGACCATCCTCAACCCCTTCCTGGGCCCGCGCAGCAAGACCGGGGTGATGACCACGGACTTCCCGATCCAGCCCGACAAGCCCATCGACTTCGGCCTGCAGAACTTCTGCGAGTCGTGCAACAAGTGCGCGCGCGAATGCCCATCGGGCGCGATCTCCGCCGGCCCCAAAGTGATGTTCAACGGCTACGAGATCTGGAAGGCCGACGTCGAGAAATGCACGCGCTACCGCATGACCAACCTCGGCGGCTCCATGTGCGGGCGCTGCATGAAGGCCTGCCCCTGGAACCTGCCGGGCCTGGTGCAGGAGAAGCCCTTCCGCTGGGCCGCGATGAACCTGCCCGTGGCCGCGCAGTGGCTCGCGCGCCTGGACGACGCGCTCAACCGCGGCGTCATCAACCCGCGCAAGAAGTGGTGGTGGGACATCACCAACGACGGCACCGGCAAGGTGGTGGCGGCCAAGGAGGTGAACACGCGCGGCCTCAACAAGCACATCAAGATCAAGCACGAGGACCAGACGCTCGCGGCCTACCCCGCGCCGCTGGCGCCGCTGCCGCTGCCCATGCCCAGCCCGGTGGACCGCGAGGCCGGCATCGAGGCCTACCGGAACCTGCTGAGCCCGGCGCAGTACCAGGCGCGCATCCGCGAGGGCCAGACGGAGAACCTGGTGCCGCCCCTGCGCCGCCTGACGGACGAGCCGCCGGTGCGGGTGGCCCGCATCGGCCGCCGCTGGACCAGCTCGGCCGACGGCAAGATCGACCTGTTCGAGATCGTGGCCAGCGACGGCCAGCCGCTGCCGGCCTGGCAGGCGGGCGCGCACATCGACATCACCATCACGCCCGAGTTCATCCGCCAGTTCAGCCTGGCCGGTGACCCGGCCGACCGCGGCCGCTACCTGCTCGGCATCCTGCGCGAGGACCAGGGCCGCGGCGGCTCGCTGAAGATCCACCAGATGCTGCGCCAGGACGCGCAGGTGGTGATCTCCCAGCCGCGCAACCACTTCCCCGTGATCGCCACGGCGAAGCGGCACGTGCTGCTGGCCGGTGGCATCGGCGTCACCCCGCTGATCGCCATGGCCCACGAGCTGCACGCCGCGGGCGCGGACTTTGATCTGTACTACAAGTCGCGCACGCGCGCCCAGGCCGCCTTCATCCCCGAGCTGCAGGCCATGCCCTGGGCCGACAGGGTGCACTTCCACTTCAGCGACGAGCGCCGGCTCGACATCGCCGACGTGCTGCGCGACTACCGCGACGGCCACCACGTGTACACCTGCGGTCCCGCGGCCTTCATGGACGCGGTGTTCGACACCGCCACGGGCTTCGGCTGGCCGGAGGAGGCCCTGCACCGCGAGTACTTCTCCGTGCCCGAGACCAAGGCGCGCGAGCGCCTGCCCTTTCGGCTCAAGCTGGCCCGCTCGGGCCAATGCATCGCCGTGGCCGCCGACCAGTCGGCGGTGCAGGCCCTGGCCGCTGGCGGCCTGCAGGTGGACGTCAAGTGCAGCGACGGGCTGTGCGGCGTGTGCGCGGTTTCCTACCTCGAAGGCGACGTCGATCACCGCGACTTCGTGCTCAGCAAGGAACAGCGCAAGTCCCGGATGGTGTTGTGCTGCTCCCGTGCCGCGCAGGCGGACGGGGAGGTGGTGCTGGACCTGTAAGCGAGGCGGCACCCGCCGCCACCCCAACCGCTCGCCCCCGAGCGAACAACAGAAGGAGACAAGCAAGATGAAGAAGATCAGCCTGATCGGCGCCGGCCTGCTGGCGCCCGCCCTGGCCCTGGCGCAAGGCGGCGCCCCGGCGGCCTCGTCCGTGCAGCTGTACGGGCGCCTGGACGCGTCCATCAACTCGGTGCGCTACTCGGCCACCGGCGCGGCGCCCTCGCGGCAGAACAGCTTCCTGTCGAGCGACACCTCGCGCTGGGGCATCCGCGGCAGCGAAGACCTGGGCGCCGGCCTGCAGGCCTTCTTCAAGCTGGAGAGCGGCTTCAACGTCGACACCGGTGCCCAGTCCAACCCGGCCGCGTACTTCAACCGCGAAACCGTGGTCGGCCTGCGCGATCAGCGCTACGGCACGCTGATCCTGGGCAGCCAGTTCACGCCCAACATCGCCATGTCGCTGCGCGTGGACCCGTTCCAGCGCTCGGGCATGGGCGCCAGCCTCACGCTGTTCCAGCGCGGCGGCGCGGCCGGCCTGCTGGGCTACCCGGCGATGCACAACAACGCGGTCCAGTACATCTCGCCCAGCTTCGGCGGTGTCGTCGGCAAGCTGATGGTGGCCAGCAACGAAGGCGCCTCGCCCTTCGGCAACCCCTCCAGCCTGGCGCTGGAGTACAGCAACAAGGCGCTCTACCTCGGGCTCGTCCACGACCGCCTGAACTCCACCGGCGCCGCCGCCGGCCAGCCCGCGCTCGCGTCGGTGAAGAACCAGGTGACCAGCCTGGGCGCGAGCTACGACCTGAAGGTGGTGAAGCTGTACGGCTACCTGGTCAAGGCCGATGTGGACGGCGCGCCCGGCATGCGTGGCGGCTACCTGGGCGTCAAGGTGCCCGCGGGCGTCGGCGAGATCAACGCCGTCTACCAGGTGCGCAACGTGGACGATGCGGCCAACTCGGACGCGCGCCTGTTCGCGGTGCAGTACATGCACCCGCTGTCCAAGCGCACCTCGGTCTACACCAGCGTGGGCCACCAGAGCAACAAGGGCAACGCGGCCTTCGGCCTGTGGCCCTCGCGCACGGAAGCCGGCGGCGGCCCCGCCGCCGGTGCCGACGTGCGTGGCTTCCAGGTGGGCATGCGCCACGTTTTCTGAAGCCGGGAGCCGCCATGACCGACACCGCCCAATCGGGCTTGTACATCGATGGCCAGCGGGTCGAGGCCAGCGGCGGCCGCCGCTACCCGATCCACAACCCGGCGCGTCCCGCCGAGCGCGTGGGCCAGGCCGCGCTGGCCTCGGTCGAGGACGTGGACCGCGCGTTCCAGGCCGCGCACCGGGCCTTTCCCGCCTGGTCGGCGCGCAGCCCCGCCGAGCGCGCGGCGCTGCTGCGCCGCGTGGCCGAGCACCTGACGGCCGATGCCGTCGACCTGGAGCGCCGCACGCGCCTGTTCACCCGCGAGCACGGCAAGGTCCTGAAGGAGGCCGCCACCGAAATGGGCCGCCTGGGCTCGCGGTTCACCGACGTGGCGGACAACGCGCCGCGGCTGATGGCCGACGAGCGCCTGTCCGGCCCGCCGTTCGACACCGTCATCGCGCGCAAGCCACGCGGCGTGGCGCTGCTCATCGTCCCGTGGAACTGGCCGCTGTCGATCCTCGGCGCCAAGCTGCCACAGGCGCTGCTGGCGGGCAGCACGGTGGTCATCAAACTGCCGCAGCAGTCGGCCATCGCGCCGGCGCAGACCGTCGCGATGATCGCGGAGATGCTCCCGCCGGGCGTGGTCAATCTCATCACCGGCGAGGCCGCTGAAATCGGCGACGCCATGCTCACGCACCCGCTGGCCGCCGCGATCAACTTCACGGGCAGCGTCGGCGTGGGCAAGCACGTCATGCGCCTGGCCGCCGAGCGGCTGACCCCGGTGACCCTGGAGCTGGGCGGCAACGACGCGGCCCTGGTGCTGCAGGACGCGGAACTGGACGCGGCCGCCTTGCGGCGGCTGTACCAGGGGGCGTTCATGACGGCGGGCCAGATCTGCATGGCGATGAAGCGGCTCTACGTCCACCGCTCGCGCTACGACGAGCTGGTGCAGGGGCTGTCGGCCGTTGCCGCCGAACAGGTCGTGGGCGACGGCCTCCTGCCGGACACCACCATGGGACCGCTGAACAACCCGCGTCAGCTCCAGGTCGTGCGGGACATGATCCAGCAGGCCCGCGAGCGCGGCGCGGACGTGCGGGAATTCGGCGCGGTGCCCGACCCGGCGCTGTACCGCCAGGGCCACTTCCAGCGGCCGACCCTGGTGCTCGACCCCGACCCCTCGCTCGACGTGGTCCGCGAAGAGCAATTCGGTCCGGTGCTGCCGATCCTTCCCGTCGACACGCAGGAGCAGGGGATCGCGCTGGCGAACGACTCGCGCTTCGCGCTGTGTTCCTCGGTCTGGACGGCCGACCCCGAGCGCGCGATGGCGGTCGCCCGTCAGCTGGAGGCTGGCTACACCTACCTCAACGGCCACGGACCGCTGGCGCAGGACAACCGCGCGCCTTTCGGCGGCTTCAAGGACAGCGGCTTCGGCCGCAACCTGGGCTTCCAGGGCATCGAAGGCTTCCTCTCCCCCCACAGCATCTCCGCCCCCGCGGGCTGGCTCCACAAGGCATGAACACCGAATCCCCCCTGGTCCCGGCGCCCACCGTGGCCGAGCAGTTGCTGCGCCTGTGCGCCGACGCTGGCGTCAGGTACATCTTCAGCAACCTCGGCAGCGACCACCCGGCCTTCATCAGCGCGTTCGCGCGGCTCCAGCAGGCCGGCCTGCCCATGCCCGAGGTGGTCGTCTGCCCGCACGAGATGACGACCCTGAGCGCGGCCGACGGCTACGCGATGGTCACCCGCCAGCCCCAGCTGGTGCTGGTCCACGTCGACGTGGGCACGCAGAACCTGGGCGCCAGCGTGCACAACGCGGCGCGCGGCCGCATCCCGGCCATCGTGGTCGCCGGCCTGTCGCCCGTCTCCTGCGACCCGTCCGTGCTCGGCCACCGCAACGAGTACATCCACTACACGCAGGACACCAGCCGCCAGAGCGACATCGTCGCGCCGTACATGAAATGGATGTACGAGCTGCGCGCGCCCGACATGGTCGAGCCCGTGGCGCGGCGGGCGCTGCAGATCGCGTCCTCGTCGCCGCGCGGTCCCGTCTATCTGACGGGCGCGCGCGAGGTCTGGGACGCGCCCGCGCCCGCGGTGCGCGAGCAGCCCGACCACTGGCGGCCGTCGGCGCTGGGCGGGCTGCCACCCGCCGAGGCGCTGGCCCTGCACGAGGCGCTGTGCCGCGCGAAGCGGCCGCTGGTGATCACCAGCTACGCGGGCATGGACCCGGGCGTGCCGCCCCGCCTGGTGGACGCGGCGGACCGCTATGGCCTGGGCGTGCTGGAGCTCGGCCCGCAATACGTGAGCTTTCCGGGCAGCCACCCCTGCCACCTGGGCTACCAGCGCAACGTCCTCGTCGACGAGGCGGACCTCATCCTGCTGCTCGACGTGGACGTGCCCTGGCTGGCCTCGCAGGTCACGCCGCACGCGGACGCCACGCTGTTCCACATCGACGTCGACCCACTCAAGACGGACCTGGGCTACTGGCACTTCCCCGCGCAGGGCCGCTTCCAGGCCAGCGCGGCGCAGGTGCTGGCGCAGCTGCTGGCCCTGGACGCCGCGCCGGCCCTGGCGGGGCGGGCGCAGCGCCTCGAATGGGTCGCGGCGGCGAAAGAGCGGGTCGCCTTGCGGATCCCGCCGGCGCCCACGCAAGGGCCGATCACGCCGGCCGAGCTGACCCGGGCCGTGCGCGAGCTGGTGAACGACAAGACCGTGGTGCTGGTCGAGGCGCCGTCGCACGCCACGCTGATCGCGTCCGTGCTCAAGACCGACCGGCCGGGCGGCTGCTACCTGAACCATGGCGCCGGGCTGGGCTGGGGCATCAACGCCGCCATCGGCGTGAAGCTCGCGTCGCCCGAGTCGGAGGTCATCACCCTGGTCGGCGACGGCTGCTACCTGTTCGGCGTGCCGGGCAGCGCCTTCTGGGTCGCGGGGGCCTGCGGGGCCGCCACGCTGACCGTGGTCTACAACAACGGCGGCTGGAGATCGCCGCGGCACTCGACGGCGCTCGTGCACCCCGACGGCCCGGCCGAACGGCACGACCGCTACTGGGTGGCGTCCGGGCAGGGCGTGAAGTTCGAAGCCCTGGCCGAGGCCACGGGCGCCGCGCTCGGCTTCGCCGTGCAGGACCGGGCCGAGCTGGCGTCGACGCTGCGCTCGGCCCTGGAGGCCGTGCGCGGGGGCCGCAGCGCCGTGGTGAACGTGCAGCTCGCCCCCATCACCTCGCAATCGCTGTTGCCTTCCACGGCGCAAGGAGACCAGCCATGACGACCAAAGACCCGCGCAGTCACCGCGCCACGCGCCGGCGGGCGCTGGCGGCGGCCCTGGGTGGGCTGCTGGCCCTGGCCTCGGGCGGCGCCGCCGCGCAGGCCAGCGCCTGGCCGACCCGACCCGTCCGCATCATCGTGGGCTTTCCCGCGGGGGGCGGGCCCGACGTGATGGTGCGCAGCCTCGCCCCGGGTCTGTCGGAAGCGCTGGGCCAAGCGGTGGTGATCGAGAACAAGTCCGGTGTGACCGGCATGCTGGCCGCCGACGCGGTGGCGAAATCCACGGATGGCCACACCTTCCTGATGACCACCGGCAGCTCGATGTCGATCTCGGTCCACACGCTCGAGCGGCTGCCGCTCAACCCCAGGACCGACCTGGTGCCCATCGCGGCGTTCGCGCGCGTTTCGTTGTTCCTGGTGGGCAACGCCAAGCTGCCGTTCAAGACGTTTTCGGACCTGCAGGCCTACGCCAGGCAGCACCCCGGCCGCCTGACCTACGGTTCGCCCGGCAATGGCAGCGCGCCGCACGTGGCGATGGAAATGCTGAAAGCGCAGACCGGCCTCACGGCCGTGCACATCCCTTACCGGGGCGCGGCCCCGGCCTTGCAGGACCTGCTGGGCGGATCGGTCGACGTGCTGTTCGACCCGGGCATTGCCTTCGAGCACGTGCGGGCCGGCAGGCTCCACCTGCTGGCGGTGGCCTCGAACGAGCGCTCGCCGCTGTTCCCCGACGCGCCCACCCTGAGGGAACTCGGTGTCAAGGACTTCGACGGCGGCACGACGCACGGGCTGTATGGCCCGGCGGGCACGCCCCCGCCGGTGGTCGCGCGGCTGAACGCGGAGATCAACCGCCTGCTGAAGACGGCGCCGGTGGCGGCGGGCATCCAGGCGCAGGGCGCCGAGCCGACGCCGATGGCGCCGGCGGCCTTCGCCGCCCAGATCCTGCGCGACAGCGAGCGCTACGGCGCGGTCGTCAAGGCCCGGGGCATCAAGGAGTAGGCCGGGCGCCGCGGAACCGCGGCCCGGCGGCTACAGCCGCCGGCTGCCGCGCGACAGCACGCGCGCGCAGGACTGGCTCATGGCCAGGAAGGCCTGCGCCGCCGACGACAGCTGGGGCTCGCGCCGGTGCAGCACCGTATTGACGTACTGCGGCATCGCCTCGCGCAGCTTCAGCGTCACCAGCCCGCGGCCCATCAGGTCTTTCTCGATGAGGACGGCGGGGATCATGCACATCCAGTCCGTGCTGCGCACCAGCGCCACCATCTGCGTGATGGCCTCGCAGGTGGCCGCCACCGGCGGCGCGGCGAAGCCGTGGTCGGTGAAGTAGCGCGCCACGGTGCCGCCCGGGCCGCCGGGCGAGCCGAGCAGCACCCATTCCGTGTGGCGCAGGTCGGCCAGCGAGGCCACGCCCGCCAGCGGATGGCCCTCGCGCGCGACCACCGTCAGGTTCGAGCTGAACAGCTCGACGCAGGCCAGGTTGGACGCGAGGCCCTTCGGGGGAATCGCGGTGATCGCCAGTTCAATCTTGCCCTGCTGCAGCGCCGACTCCAGGTGCTCGAACACGCCGCTGATGAGGTTCAGCCGCACGTCCGGAAAGCGCTTGTGGAAGTCGGGCACCACCAGGTGGAGCAGCGTGGCCGTCGGCGTCGGGCCCAGCCCGATGCTCAGGCTGCTGACGCCCGCGCCGCGCAGCTGCTCGGCGTCGATCAGGATCTGGCGGGATTCGCGGTCGATGAGCTGGGCGCGCTCGTAGATCTGGCGGCCCTCCGCCGTGAGGCTGATGCCGCTCGTGGAGCGTTCGATGAGGCGCAGCTTGAGCGCGTTCTCCAGCGCCTGGATGCTGCTCGTGAGGCCCGCCTGCGACACCTCCAGCTCCCGCGCCGCGCGGCGGAAGCTGCCGAACTCGACGATGGCCAGGAAGGTGCGCAGTTGCTGAAGCGTCATGGGGGTCTGGTCGGGGCCGCGTGAGGTCGCGCCGATTATGGGACGTCGACCGCTGGCATGCCGCGTCCCGCGCACCGGCGGGTGGGGGATTCAAATAACAAACCGACGAGACGGTTTATTATTGGGGCCATCCGCGCTGGCCCCCGGGACCGGCGCGCCTGAACGGGAGACCCGATGCCCCTGACCCCGACCGACACCCCGCTGACCGAGCGCCTGCAACTGCAACCCGCCGGCCCGGGCCGCTGGCGCAGCCTGCACGGCGACGCCAACCAGAACGGCCGCTCCTACGGCGGTCAGTTGCTGGGCCAGGCCATGCGGGCCGCGCTGATGGACGTGCCCGACGCGCGCGCGCCGACCATGATGCAGTTCCTGTTCCTGCAAGGCGCCATGCCGGACCAGCCCATCGTGTTCGAGGTGCGGCGCTTGCAGGAGGGCAAGCGCTTCAGCTCGCGACAGGTGCGTGGCGTGCAGGGCGAACGCACCGTGCTCGACGCCCAGGTGAGCTGTGCCTTGCCCTTGTCGGGTCCCTCGCACGCCGAGGCCTCGCCGGTGCCTCCTGGCGAGCGGCCCGAGGACCTGCCCACGCTGAACGAGGTGCCCGGGCCCTGGCGCGAGCGCATCGCGCTCATGGGCGGCTACGGCCGCGACTGCAATGCCGCGATTCACTTCCGCATTCCCGACGTGGAGCGCCAGCTCGGCGGCGTGGACGCGGGGCGCGGGTTCCGCTACTGGATGAAGGTGCCGCAGGCCCTGGCCGACGAAGCGCCCCTGCACGCCGCCGCCTTCGCCTACCTGTCCGACTGGTGGCTCAACTTCTGCATCCTGCGGCCACACCTGGCGCGCGCCGGCGAGCGCGGCATGTACATCTCCAGCCTCAACCACGCCCTGTGGCTGCACGCGCCGCTGCGCGCCGACCGGTGGGTCCATGTGCAGACGCACAGCGCGCACGCGGCCCAGGGCCGCGGCCTGGCGCTCGCGCACTACCACGACGAAGCCGGGCGGCACGTCGCCACCGCCACCCAGGACTGCCTGGTGAGCTGGACCGACTAGCGCCCAAGAGCCCCGGCGCCGTTGGCGGCGCCGCGCTCAGGCCCCGTCGCCGGGCCGCCGGTGGCCCGCGGTGCGCGGGGCGATTCCGGGCTTGAGGCGCCAGTCGGGCCCGAAGTCCGACAGCGGGTGCGAGGGCATCGCCGCCTCGTGCTCGATGCCGCGCAAGCGCGCCGCGTAGGCGTCGAGGTAGGCCCCGCGCTGCCCGGGGTCGGTGTACTGGATGGACCAGCCCACGAAGGGCTGCAGCACCTGCAGCCCCGAGTAGCCGAAGGTGCCGTGCTGCAGGTGCCAGAGGATCACGTCGCGCTGGCCCAGCAGGCCGTCGGGCGCCATCATCTCGGGGAAGCAGCCGGTCGTGAAGGCCAGCATGGCCTTGCGGCCCTTCAGCCCGCCCTGGTCGAAGCGCTTGCCGCCCGCGCCGTACACCGTGCCGTTGGCGAACACGCGGTCGATCCAGCCCTTCATGATCGCGGGCACCGAGAACCACCAGAGCGGAAACTGCAGGATCAGCAGATCGCAGGCCATGAGCTTGTCGAGCTCGGCCTGGATGTCCGCGCGGAAGGTCTGGCGCTGCGAGGCCTGCTTCTGCTCGCGGTCGTACTGCAGCGCGTCGGGAAAGCGGCGCTCGCTGAAATCATCGCCCGTGGCCACGGGCTGGAAGCCCATGGCGTAGAGGTCGGACACCACCACCTGGTGGCCGGTCTCGCGCAGGGTCTGCACCGCGCGCTGCAGCAAGGCCTGCCCGAAGGAGCGGGGCTCGGGGTGGGCGTGAACGATGAAGACCTTCATGGCGGGCCCCGGTGTCAGAGCGCCTTGACCAGCTCGGGCACGGCCTCGAAGAGGTCGGCCTCCAGGCCGTAGTCGGCCACGCTGAAGATGGGGGCCTCGGGGTCCTTGTTGATGGCCACGATCACCTTGGAGTCCTTCATGCCCGCCAGGTGCTG